>JAESFX010000120.1_pt1 | contig 95076 bp, 89 predicted proteins | sample 9269501 | NCBI WGS metagenome assembly JAESFX01 (sample SAMN14515570, study PRJNA621655) | algae metagenome | isolation source: Desmonostoc geniculatum HA4340-LM1 and co-occurring heterotrophs from cave... | place: USA: Maniniholo cave, Kauai, Hawaii | collected 2009-07-28
GCCTGAACCTGGCGGGTAGGACTTTCACCTACATCTAGTTGAGAGTTCAACTCTTGCGAGTTGGTGAGTTTATTTGCGGGCTGGATACCGGGATTCACTCACAACGAATCGCACGGGGATTCTTTGAGGATGTTAACTAGTACCGGATAGGTAGGCAAATTGTACTTTTCTTCTGCTAGTGCTGTGTATGCCCGCATCCGTTTGGGCATTTCAGATTTGTAGCGCAATTGTAATTCGTTGAGTACGAGAAATTCGCCATATTGGGGACTCGTAGCGCGGACTAATACATCGCTTTCACGGCTAAGCCATTGAAATTCAGAGTTGATAATTTCTCCAGATACAATATCAGGTATTTGGGTGACCCATTTTACCCAGCTTTCAGGTGCAAGGCTGATTAATCGCTTGGTGCTAATGTCTGCTGCTTTAGCCATAGAAGAGTAGATGACTACTATAGTATTTTATGGCTAAAGGGTAAATATTATAAATTACTTGGTATTGTCTTAAATTTATCGACTGATCCCAAGGAATAATCTTCTAATCTAAAATCAGCAAATGTTTTTTTTTCTAATCTATTCCGTAGAGCTTCATCTATAATTACACCTGTTGATTCTGTTTTTACACCAATGATTATAATACTTCTTTGATATCTGGTTAAGTCTTGATGTGCTTCACAATCAGTTCGTTGAAATTGACCCAAATTTAATAAACGATAACGTTTGATGCTTGGTCGATTAATAAATAATTTTTTTACTAAAAGTTGTATTTGTAAGGAACGTTCTAGCGCTACACGTTGTTGAAATCTTATATTACTTTTGCAAGAAGTTGTACCTACAGAGATAATCTCATTAGGTTCTTCCATTATATTTTGTATACCTTCTTGTTCTAGATTTAATTTTAAAAGGTTAAGGCTAATAATTTCATTATTACGTTTAATTTGAAAATTGCTGCCTACAACCCATTTATATTGTAGTGATAAAACAGCTATGTTAAATTTCGCAATTCTCCCCTGACTATCTTTACCTTCTTTATAGGGAAAATAATCAATATTACCTTTTGTTTCTGGAAGTTGTCCGTAATTTGGTATTAAAGTAATTTTTGATGTCTGCGTCGCTAAAGCCACTATACTAAGTAATCCTAATGCCACTAACAGTGCTACAAAAAGTGCCAGTAGTGGTAATTTTTGTGTATCGTTGTCTGAATTTGAGGAAGTTTGAGTAATTGGTGGTAATTCTTCAGGTTCAAAGTTATTTAATGAATCGATATTTGAAGCAGTAGTTACTGTTAGTTGTGTTTCGATTTCTTCTAGACGTTGTAAAATTTCCTGGGCATTGGTGGGGCGTTTTTCTACATTCGGTGCGATCAGCCAATCAATTAAATTTAATAGTAAGGGTGAGATATCGATCGCCCGATCGTGCCAGTGCAGTAAATTTTGCTGGACATCATACATATCTAAGGGATGGTTTCCCGTCAACAAAAACACAAAGGTGCGTCCTAAGGCAAAGAAATCTGATTGCGGTACAGCTTGACCATTAATTTGTTCTGGGGCACTGTAGCCAGATGACATCAGTGCTGTCATTCGGGGGCTGTCGTTGAGTTCGTCTGGGTAGGTGATTTCATTGGCGGTGCCAAAATCAATGATTACTAATTGCCCATCTGGCTTAATCATGATATTGGATGGCTTAATATCTCGATGTAGGTATTGTTTGCCATGCACTAAATCTAAAATTTCTGTTAACTGTTTTAACCAAGCGATCGCTTGTTCTTGAGAAATCGGGCAATTCTGCTGCTGGAACCATTCTTCTAAGTTGTACCCGTCGATTTTTTCCATTGCAATGCAATGCAACACTAAACCATTTCGGGTTTGATATTGAAAGTAACTATCTTCCTTGGGAATGCCGGGATGGTTCAGTTTCAGAAGGACAGTTAACTCTTGCTGAAATAGTTCTACTGCTTGGCGATCGCTGCATAATTCTTCTTTGAGTACCTTGAGGATTTTCGGGGTATTTTGTTCGTATGCCTCATAAACTTTACTAAAACCTGTTTCGTCACTCAACAGAGACTTCACCCGATAACGCCCTAGCAATTCCAGATGAGAACCACAACTTTGACAAAAACGGTTTTGATGATTATTTGGGTGATTTGGTTTGGGGCAAAGGGGATTGATACAAAGGCTCATGGGTGGGGAGTGGGGAGTGGGGAGTGGGGAGTGGGGGAGATGCGGGGGATGCGGGGGATGTGGAGGCAGGGAGCAGGGAGCAGGGAGCAGGGGGGAAAGAAGTAATTTTTCATTCTCCCCCTTGCCCCCTGCCCCCTGCCCCTCTGCCTCCTGTGCCCCATGCCTCATGCCCAATTCCCTTAAACATCGCTCATCTTAATTCTTCTGTTTTTGTGGGATAATCCCGTGTAATAATCATGAGATTTTTTATCAAAACAGAATTCAGGAGTCAGGAGCCAGAATTCAGAATTGAATTCTGTGTGAGTGGCGGATAGCGGAGCGGTAGCGAGTATTTTCGAGTCGCATCAAGATTGCTGACTCCTGAATTCTGACTTCTGAATTCTTCTTCAACTGTGTTCTGCCAAGAATGCTGCTACGGTTTGGTTAAATGGCTCTGGTTGTGTCAAAAATGGCCAATGATTGCCAGGAACTTGGCATATGCGTAAGTTTTTCAGATAGGTTTTGTAGGGTTGGATTTGCCAATTTTGGCGGTTGAGTCCTTGCTCTGGCTGGATGAAGAGGGCGGGGATGTCAAGGGGAATTGTAAAACCGGGCACTTGCATTACTGCTTCAAAAATTCCGTCGCGGGCGGGAATAGTAAATTTGCTCCCCCAGCTACCATCGGGTTTTTGTTCAATTCCTGCTTGGAAGACTTGCTGCTGTAGAGGACTCCATCCTTGATATTGCTTTAATTGCCGTGCTTGTTGTTCGGCTTCTTCTTGGCTGGTAAAGGGACCCATGCTTTTAAGAAAAGGCAAGAAGCTATACAGCATGGGAAAAGTTAGTCTGAAAAAGCTGGGCATTTTCCAGATGAAAATTGGATCGATCAAAATCATACTTCGTAAACGCTTTGGGTTTTGTTTTGCCCAAATGGCGGCTAATTTGCCTGTCCAGGAGTGACTAACAATATGGGCAAAAGACCATCCGAGATGATCCATGAGTGCTTCCAGGTCTGCGATCGCACTTTCAAAGCTATAATCTGTCTCTGGCTTACTACTTTCGCCATGTCCACGCATATCTGGCGCAACTATGTGGTAATCTGCCGCCAAGTAATCTCCCAAATTAGACCACACCAAAGCATGGTCGCCTAAACCATGTAATAACAGTAAAGGTTCTTGACCTTGATTCCACTCTAAATAAGAAAGTTGGATATCAGGTTTTGATAAAGTTTGACGTACAGCTATCATTGCACATCCACCTGTGGAGAGATATCTTTGCGTTTATATGGTACTGCGAAAGGGGAGTGGGGAGTGGGGCATGGGGCATTGGGCATGGGGCATTGGGTTGAGGGAGAGTTAAAATTGAAGGTTTTGAGTTCAGAGGTTCAACGCTCAAGCTTATCTCCCTCATACCCAATGCCCCATGCCTGATGCCCCATGCCCAATGCCCCAATTCAGTTACCAAATACCACTTTCTGAGTCTGAGGATTGTACCAATTGACACGAAATAATGACACTAATGAATGCCAAGATCAAGAATAAGAATGCCTCAAGGATATTAAAAGTACTATGCCAGAATTACACCAATCAATTGCTCAGCATTATCACGAACGGACTAAATACAACCCTGAGACTCTGGCCTCGAAAAATCACAGGTTAGATTGGGCGAAGCAGCCAGTACCTTTTAAAGAATACAAAATTGGCTCTACTTACGATCTCAAACCCTATATTCAAGAAAAACCAGAGGCATTTGCTAATAATCCAGATGCTCAATGGTGGCAAAGACTCTCGCGGCTGCTGTTTCGCAGCTATGGACTAACGGCGAAAATGCCTTCTATGGGAAGTGCGGTGTATTTACGTGCTGCTCCCAGTGCGGGCGGGTTGTACCCTGCGGAGGTGTATTTAGTTTCTCGTGGCACTTCGTTATTACCACCAGGTCTGTATAATTATCAGTGTCGGACTCATTCCCTAATGCATTATTGGGAAAGCGATGTTTGGCAAACTCTACAATCAGCTTGTTTCTGGCATCCTTCCCTAGAAAATACTCAATTGGCAATTATTGTGACGGCGGTTTTCTACCGTTCTGCTTGGCGCTATGAAGACCGGGCTTATCGTCGGATTTTTCTGGATTCTGGTCACCTGTTGGGTAATATCGAGTTAGCTGCTGGGATTACTGACTATCGCCCCCATTTAATCGGCGGTTTTGTGGATGAATCGATAAATGATTTGCTTTATATCGATCCACAACAAGAAGGTGCGATCGCTATTCTACCTCTGGCAGATTTATTAGATATCAATCAAAATCTCCCATTGGGATGTACTGCCTTACCTTCCGCCACTGAAACCAGTTATCCGCAAATTCCCGATGGCGAATTGCTGACATATTTCCATAAATACACTCAGATTCAAACGGGTGTAACTGGCAAGCTGAATCTACCAGCTATCAAACAAGAAAAATCTTTGGAGGATAAATACAATTTTCCTTTCTGTTTGAAAATTCCCACCAACACTACACCTATATATTGGGGAGAAAAGCTTTCAGAACTGGAAATCACTATGCGCAAGCGGCGTTCTACCCGTGCTTATAATGGTGATGATTTAACTTTCGATGAACTGAAAAATTTACTCGATTTCACCTATCAACCACAAAATTACATTGACCAAAGTTTAGATATTTCTCCAGATTACTTTGACTTGAATTTAATAGAAACGTTTATTGCTGTTTGCGGTGTCAAAGGACTGGAAGCTGGTTGTTATTATTACGCACCTAAAGCCCAAGAGTTACGCCAAATTCGGTTTAAAAATTTCCGCCGAGAGCTACATTTTCTTTGCTTGGGGCAAGAATTAGGACGGGATGCGGCAGCGGTGCTGTTCCATACAGCGGATCTTAAGGCTGCGATCGCTCAGTATGGCGATCGCGTTTACCGTTATTTACATATGGATGCCGGTCATTTAGGACAACGCCTAAATTTAGCTGCTATGCACCTAAATTTAGGTGTTAGTGGCATCGGTGGGTTTTTTGATGACCAAGTAAATGAAGTTTTGGGTATTCCTGCTGATGAAGCTGTTTTATATATCACTACATTCGGACGCCCAAGATAGAAAGAACTGCTCCAAGGCAGAGGACACAGAGATTTTCTGATATCTCTGCATCTGGAGTGGTTCACTTCGATCGCTAAATCTTTAGCGGTAAATCTTGTTGTATATAATTTTACCTTAATTTTGGCATTAAGTTAATACCCTGATAATATTTATCTATTTTATGTAATCTAAAAAACTCTGTAGTACATACAAAGTACTGATGAAGATTGTTTGTTTTTTTATAAAAGTTGTTTAATTAATTGCAACTTCTTATTTAAAATCAAGTAAGATTAATATCTCAATAATGATTTAGAGCTAAATTATGAATTTATCAAAAACTGATTAATTTTAGCTAATTGAAGACAATAAAATAACTATTTAATCAACTTAATAATTCAGGATTAAAGCCGCATTTTTAGAATCCAAATATATCAAATCAACTATAAAAAATATTTTTCACACAACAAGTGATGCTATTTCCTAACAATGAAACCCAACGGCTAGAAGTACTTAATCAGTATCAAATTTTAGATACGCCTCCCGAAGAACTTTTTGATGGACTGGCTCAATTAGCTGCTAACTTTTGTGAAACCCCAATCGCTTTAATTACTCTAGTTGATGCAGAACGAGAATGGTTTAAGTCAAAAGTTGGAGTAACTACATCGGAAGTTCCTCGAAACATTTTCTTTGGTGGTTACACAATTTTGCAAAGTCACATATTAATTATTCCAGACACTTTCCAGGATGAACGGTTTGCCACAAATCCTTTTGTAACATCAAATGATTGTTTCCGTTTCTATGCAGGAGTTCCCCTGATTACGTCTCATGGCTTTGCATTAGGGACTCTTTGTGTAATTGATTTTGCTGAGCGAAACTTAAATTTTAAGGAGGAAGTAGCTTTACAACAGTTGGCTCGACAAATAATCAGTTATTTAGAGTTACATCGGCAAAAAATTATTGATGATAGCCAAAAAAGTTTTAATCTCCTTTTCTCTAAAAATCCTAACCCTATGTGGGTGTTTGATGAGAATAATCTGCGATTTTTAGATGTGAATCAAGCTGCTGTTGTTCACTATGGCTACTCACGAGCAGAGTTTTTACAAATGCGAATAACCGATATTCGCCCTCCAGAAGAAGTGCCTAGAGTGCTGGAATATCTAGCCGACAAACATTCTAGCTTACACTTTTGTGGACAATGGCAACATCGGCGAAAAGATGGACAGATTATTGATGTTGAGATTGTCTCACATACAATAGATTACGGTAGTTGCAAGGCTCAGTTAGTTAATATAAAAGACGTTACAGAACACAAACAAATAGAAAAAAATCTTGAAGAAAGCGAAGCTATATTTCGAGCTATTTCTGAAGTAATTCCTGTTCCATTAATGATTTCGCGTGTGTCTGATGGATTAATTTTATATGCAAATCAAGAGTTAGTTAAAACATTTAATTTTTCTCCAACAGATTTAGTTTACAACAAAAAAATATTAGATTTATACCATGACTTAGCGGATTTAACAGCATTGTTAGAAGCTCTGAATCAACATGGATTTGTTCGTAATTATGAACTTCAGCTAAAAAGAAGAGATGATACTTATTTTTGGGCAATTGCTTCACTTCAATATTTAAATTTTAAGAATGAAGGAGCAATTTTAACATTATTTTATGACATTAGCAAGCGCAAAAATATAGAAACAAAACTCCAGGAACAAAACGAATTTTTGCGATTAATTTTTGAAAATATACCGTTGATGATTGCACTCATTAATCCGAATGGTAAACTTCAGTGGGTGAACCAAGAATGGGAAAGTATTTTAGGTTGGAAATTTGAAGATTTTGAAAATTCTGATGTCTTAGAAGTTTTATATCCTAATCCTGAATATCGTCAGAATGTAATTAATTTTATTCAGTCTGCACAACGCAATTGGGGTGACTTTAGAACTCAGGTGCGGGATGGTCATTTACTAGATACATCTTGGACTAATGTGAAACTTCCAAATGGTCAAATTATCGGTATTGGGCAAGATATCACAGAACGTAAGCGAACTGAAGTTGCTTTAAAATCTCAAGCTGAGCGAGAGCAATTGATGCGAACCGTTGCTCAAAGGATTCGTCAATCTTTGAATCTCCAAGATATTCTGAATGCAACAGTTCAAGAAGTGCGAGATTTGCTGAAGGTTGAGCGAGTAGTAGTTTATCAGTTTGACCGAGAGATAATTGGCACAATCATGGCAGAATCGGTAGAGCCTGGATGGACAGTTTCTTTAGGCGTAGAGATTCATGATACTTGTTTTCAGACAGGCGCAGGAGTGGAGTATTATCAAGGACGTAAGCAAGCGATCGCTAATATTTATCAAGCTGGACTAGCTGATTGCCATATCCGCTTATTAGAACGCTTTGAGGTCAAAGCAAATTTAGTCGTACCCATTTTACTCGAAGTAAGCTCTCAAAACCCTGGTTCTCACCTCTGGGGTTTACTAATCGCTCACCAATGTTCCCGTTTTCGGGAGTGGGAAGAAAATCAATTAGATTTGCTCGATCGAGTTACAGTTCAATTGGCGATCGCCATTCAACAATCTAGCATCTTTGAGCAAGCTCAAACTGAACTTGTTCAAAGACAAAAAGTTGAAGTGAAGCTCAGAAGTGCATTGGCTGAAAAAGAAGTTCTTTTAAAGGAAGTTCATCATCGAGTTAAAAATAATTTGCAGATTGTCTCCAGCCTCTTGCAACTCCAGTCTCACACACTTAAAGATCCAGAAGTCATTAAAGTTCTCAGAGAAAGTCAAAACCGCATCGAGTCAATATCTCTGATTCATAAAAATTTATATACTTCCGCTAATATCGGCAAAATTGATGTTGGTGATTATATCCACAATTTGGCAGCCAGCCTGTTAATTTCCTATCAAATAGTTCCTGGTAAAATTGCTCTAAAAACTAATATAGATTCAGTTAGTTTGAATATTGACCAAGCTATTGCCTGTGGGCTGGTAATCAACGAATTAATCTCCAATGCCCTCAAACATGCTTTTCCTAACCAACAAGCAGGGACAATTAATATTGGTTTACGAAATCTTGATAATAGTATCGAGATGATTATCCAAGACAATGGTATTGGTTTACCAGATAATTTAGATTGGAGAAATACTGCTTCTTTAGGTCTCTCTTTAGTGTACGACTTAGTTACAGAACAACTCGAAGGTGAGATTACTCTAGAACGCAATCGTGGAACAGTATTCAAAATCCAATTCACACAGTTAACTTTGGATTAGTAAATATCAAATGGGTCAAGCTAGGATTTTAGTCGTTGAAGATGAAGTGATTGTGGCTAGAACTATTGCCAGCCAACTCAGCCAACTAGGATACATTGTCACAGGTACGGCTTCCTCTGGAAAAGTTGCCATTGCCAAGGCATGGGAAACTCAACCAGAAATAGTACTAATGGATATTATCCTCAAAGGAGAGATGGACGGTATTGCCACAGCCGCTCATATTCGTGAGCAGCTAGATGTTCCTGTGATTTTTCTCACTGCATATGGTGATGAAAATACTTTAGAACGAGCAAAAATTACCCAACCTTTCGGATATATTGTTAAACCATTTACTACAAAAGATTTAAGAATAGCTATTGAAATCGGTTTATTAAAACACCAGCTAGAACGGGAACTAAGGGAGAATCGAGATCAATTAGCAACTCTTTTAAACTCCATGAGTGATGCTGTAATTGCCACCGATGAGCAAGGAATGGTGACATTCATGAATCCCGCAGCTGAGGCCATAACTGGATGGCAGCAAAAAGATGCTTTAGGCAATGAGGCGTCAAACATTTTTCATATTGTCGATGAAGTTACAGAAGCTACCTTAGAAAACCCAGTCACAAAAGTGCTGCGGGAGCAACAGGTTGTTTATTTGGGGGAATTCACATCTCTAATTACTAGAGACGGAAAAAGAGTTCCCATTGGTGATAGCGCTTCACCATTGAAGCGGAGACCTGACCAAATTAATGGTGTAGTAGTTGTTTTTTGGGATCTTAGCGAACGGCGTCAAACAGAATTGCTAGAGCAAGCATTACAAAAGGAGCAAGAACTTAACCGTCTTAAGTCTTTATTTATCTCAACTGTATCTCATGAGTTTCGTAATCCCCTAACAGTTATTCAAACGGCAGTAGAACTGATAGAAATCCAAGGAACACATTTGACAGATGTTAAAAAACATACCTATTTAAAGCGCATTCAAGAAGCTGTGCAATCCATGAATCAACTCATGGAAGAGGTGCTATTTATGGGTCATGCGGAAGCAGGGAAACTAGTATGCAATCCTGCTCCAATTAACTTAGAACAATTCTGTAGAGATCTAATCGAAGATTTTTCTATTGTTATAAATAATGTAATACCAATTATTTTTACTTGTCATAGTGAGAATACGAACGCTGTGATGGATGAACGGCTCTTACATTACATGTTTGGAAATATACTGTCAAACGCAGTTAAATATTCTCCCAGAGGTGGCAATATTCAATTCGATTTAATATGCGATCCAACGGATAAAGTAGCAATTTTTTATATTCAAGACCAAGGAATTGGTATTCCTGAAGCAGACCAAGCTAGACTTTTTGAATCATTCTACCGAGCCTCAAATGTCCAATCAATTCAGGGTACCGGATTGGGGTTAGTCATCGTTAAAAGGTGCGTTGATGCTCACAAGGGTCAAATTAGTGTCACAAGTCAAGTTGGTATCGGTACTACATTTACAGTAATTTTGCCTTTGAATCCTGAATTATTGTTGAATGAAGTCAATGATTGATACAGCAGAATTCAGAATTCAGAATTCAGAATTCAGAATTCAGGAGTAATATCTAGGACTTACGCATTGACAGGAAATACTAAATATGAATGATTGAAAGACCACATCTGTCGTAGGGGCACAGCAGTGCTGTGCCCCTACACGAGGGTCTATTTATAGCAAGAGACTGGGCTTATTTACTAACTCTTTGACAATCCAAAATCCAAAATCTAAAATCCAAAATTGTATTAAGATGCTTCTATTAAGTTTTCACGTGAACTGGAAAAACACCCAAGCCAATTAACCTTCCTGGGAGGTCACGCAAGATGGGTAAGCGCAAAAATCCAGGTGGTACAAAGGTGCGATTTGAGCTGAGAACCGGGGCAAATACCCGCTTTTGGACAAAAGTTTGAAATGCCTGAATGATGCGTGTGGGCAACTCCCGTTGACGCTGTACTTTTGCGAGGTCACTCAGTTGTACTTGCCGGTTCTTCAGTGGTTTGCTGAGTACATTCGCTGCGACTACAGCATCTTGAATCGCGTAATTAATGCCAACTCCACCAACTGGAGACATTATATGAGCTGCATCGCCGATGAGTAACAATCTTGGACGATACCAGCGTTTGACGCGACTGGACTCCACTGAGAGAAAGGCTACTTGTGACCAATCATGTAAATTTGGGATGCGTTGCTGGAATTCTGGCACCACTTCGACAATAGATTTTTTTAATTCCTCCAAACCCTCAGCCCGCAGTTTTTGATAGCCTCCTTTGGGAATAACATAAGCAACTTGCCACTCATCGCCACGGTCAAGCATAGCGATGATGTGACCTTGACCAAAGCGCCCCATTCCGCCCTCTGGGTCTTCTGGCTGACGAGGTAGGCGCAACCAGAGGACATCCATTGGCGGCGAGGTTTCAATAGACTCAAACTCACCCAAGTTTCGTAAACGTGAGTGACGACCGTCTGCACCAACTGTCAGGATTGCCCGAACTTCATGCCAACCACCGCCTCCCCGATAGCGGACACCTTGAATCACGCCATTTTCGGTGATTAATTCCTGGACATTCGCACCCATGACTAGATGAAAACTAGGATATTTTTCGGCTTCTTGGGTGATGAACTCCAGGAACTTCACCTGGGGAAGCATCGTAATGTAGGGATAACGGGTTTTGAGATGACTAAAGTCAGCCAACGTCACGGTATCTTGAGGAGTTTGAATACTCAGGCGGCGGATTTTGGTATGGGGGAGTTCCAGCAAAGCTGTACTTAGTCCCAATTCTTCCATAATTTCCATCACCGATGGATGAATTGTATCGCCACGAAAATCGCGATCGAAGTCTTTATGTGCTTCTAATAGCATCACAGGAATACCTTGACGCGCTAACAACAAGGCTAATACAGCCCCAGCCGGACCTCCACCCACAATGCAACAATCTGTGGTTTCTACGTCTACAATGTCATGAGCAGGGTTAACATTTGGGTCTTGAGAAGAATTAGCGGGTATATGAGTAGTCATCACAACACCTCTGAAGAAACACAGGGAGTGGGGAGCAGGGAGTAGGGAGTGGGGGAAGAAAGTGTTTTTTAATTTGTGGGTGGTGGCTAATGCCGCCAGTGTGGCCGCTTCTAACAGCCCTAAAACTCAGGGTAGTTTGCTTTTTGTGGTGCGAGCTGTTTTTTTAACTTTTCGTATTTAGATAGAACGTGTATTATTGGCGCTAAAGTGTCATTGGTCATTGGTCATTTGTTATTAGTTATTCTCCCTCTGTCTCCATACCCCATGCCCAATGCCCAATGCCCCATGCCCCATGCCCAATTCTCAATCAAATAATTAGTTGTGGCCGAAGTTGTTTTAGAAAACGTTTATAAAAGTTTTTCCCCGCGTCAAGGGGAAAATATGACCTCACAAACTCAATCCCCACTCAAATCTGGGGACAAAACTGATGCGGCGCAAGAGCGTCCAGGAAGCGTCAATGTTTTGCGGCGAATTAACCTGACGATCGCAGATGGGGAATTTATGGTGCTGGTAGGCCCTTCTGGTTGCGGCAAAAGCACTCTGCTGCGGTTAATCGCCGGGTTAGAGGTGATGACTGGAGGTAATATTTGGGTAGGCGATCGCTTGATTAATGACTTACCACCCAAGGAACGCGACATCGCAATGGTGTTCCAAAATTACGCCCTCTATCCTCACATGACGGTGTATGACAACATCGCCTTTGGGCTACGGCGCAGGGGGAGCAGAGGAGCAGAGGAGCAGAGGAGCAGAGGAGAAAGAGAGGGTACTCCTCATCTTCGTATCTGGGCAGAAAATCTTCTTGTAGGGGCGACGAGAAAGTTACCTAAAGGATTGCGTTATGTTTCTGATAAAGAACGGGCTGTGGATGAGCAGGTGCGTAGTGTTGCCCAACTTTTACAAATTGAAACATTGCTGAATCGGTTACCCAAACAGCTTTCTGGGGGACAAAGACAACGGGTTGCATTGGGAAGGGCGATCGCGCGTGATCCCCAAGTATTCTTAATGGATGAGCCGCTTTCTAACTTAGATGCCAAATTGCGGGCGGAAACTCGCGCCCAAATTGTCAAATTGCAGCGCCAATTGGGGACAACCACGATTTACGTTACCCACGATCAAACCGAAGCGATGACAATGGGCGATCGTATTGCGATTATGTCTGAGGGTAAAATTCAGCAAGTTGCTTCTCCATTAGAACTTTACAACCGTCCTGCCAACCTTTTTGTTGCAGAGTTCATTGGTTCGCCACCAATGAATTTTATTCCTGTAGAATTTCATGCGCCGCAGTTGATTACTCATTCTCAGTTGCGTTTCACACTTCCAGAAGTTTGGGCAAATGCTTTACAAAAATATGATGGGAAAACTTTAATTTTAGGCATTCGCCCAGAACACTTGAACTTGAGTATGCCTGCTACCAAAAATCTACCAGTGCAAGTGGATTTGGTAGAAAATTTAGGTAATGATTCCTTTCTTGCTGTTAAGATTGCTGAACCTGGTTCTCAACCTGCGACTACAGCCAATACCCTCCAAGTGCGAATCCCACCAGACCGATTTGTTCAAGTTGGCGAGCAACTTTGGTTATCACTAAATCCAGAGAAAATTCACTTCTTTGACCCGGAAACCGAGTTGGCGATATTTCTTTAATACTATCCGCGTCTAATTGGTAAAACACGAACTCTCGATTGGGTTTGATCGACAGTGACTAATGCCCCTGTCTCTAGTGAAAACTCAAACTGATTTATGGCTGAAATGACTAAATTTTCGATACTGTTTGGCAAAACATCAACAATCCAATGGCGATCGGGAGCCGACCTCGATCCAGATGTTCTCTATGCAGTGATTAGCAATCAGCCTATTCCTAACAGATTGTTATTTTTATAGATGAAATTGATAGTGTTCTCAGTTTAAAATTTCCGGTTGATGATTTTTTTGCTTTAATTCGAGCATTCTTTAATCAAAGAGTTGATAGTCACTTTTAGGACTTACGCACTCACATCGACCAACTCCCTTAAAAGGGGGCTTTAGAAGTTTTCCCCTTTATCAGCTACGGTGTACACATAAGTTTGAAAATAGCTGAAGAAGACAGGTTTTACCCCACCCTAACCCTCCCCTTGTGAAGGGGAGGGAACCGGAAATCTCATTTCCCCCCTTTATAAGGGGGGGATTAAGGGGGGTGATACGACTTGTGTGTACACCGTAGTCCGAGTAGTGACGCGATCGCTGTATCCTAGTTTTAAGTCGCGCTGTGGCCGTGGCATAAGAAGAATTTGTCATCCTTTAATTCTCCCCATAATATCTATGCCCTTTAATTTTTTTAATAAAATCCCAAAACCTGAACCCGCAGAGATAACTGATTTAATCAAAATATCGGGATGTGACAACCCAAAGCGGTGCGGGGAATTGTATTTCTATCCACTCCTCACACTGGTTATCATCTTGCTAACTTAGTCGATAAAATTGGTATTTTGGCACGAACCACTGTTAGTGTTAATGAATTGAAAGCACATATTCCACAACTGCGTAAACTTAACGAGTGGTATCGGCAAAATGTTGATTCCTTGGAAATTACTACAAAAGTTTATTTTGAAACCAAGCCCACTCAAGGTTTTTTAGTTGTAGACCCAGATAGCGCTAACCCAGGCATAAAAGATGTCCAACCTACCGCTACAGATGATGACCATCTTTCTATCACCAAGCCAAAATCAACAGATAATTTAGTCTAACAAATTGTTAAAAGCAGCGATGAAAAAAGTGATTGAGAGTGATATTCCTGTTAAGTTAGACTCTGCACAAAGTTTTAAATTACGCAGTCTGGGGTTAATTGAATTTAAAGAAAATCAAGTTCAATGCCTTTGTAACTTATATCGCCTTTATTTTCGAGAACGTCTATCCGAATGATTACACCCAGCTTGAGAGAATGAACCATCAATGCTTTCGCCGACCCTTCTGGCAAGCATTACACGCAGAAGTTTTTGGTTCAAAATCAATACAACCAATGGCTTGTTCAGAACAAGCTTTTTTTGGGTGTACAGTACATTTGAGACGGTAGTCGTTAGTGAAATAATCACAACCAGAGCAAGGAATTTGATGCAGAGTTTTTAAATGAATGATTCCTTTTTTCAAGGTTAACCAGAAACTCGAAATAAATAGAATAATTACTGTCCAAGTGCAAAAAGCACACAAAATCATAGCTAACATTAGTTATCCTCATAAAAATTTCAAAGAAATGCCCGCAGTCTACTGCTTTCCACCGCAGGCATAGGAGTTTATTTAGCTAGAGTTGAGCGAAAATTAATTCAGGTAATACCAATTCAGCCCATTTGTAGAGACGCGATTCATCGCGTCTTTACTTGACGCGGCGATCGCCAAGAATGCCAAACGTAACCTAGAAACGCCAATACACCAAGAAAAAACTGAATATCTGCTAATCCCAGACGTTCTGTTCCGAAAAATTCTTTCGGAAAAACTGTCGTGTTATATCCCACAAACGCCGCAGAAATCCAAGCCATGAAAGCTAAACCCAGCAAGCTATAAGAAAGAATTTCTTCACCATTTTCGATTGGTAAAATTCGTCTCACCCATGTAAAAGGCTGGACAAGAATATGCCATACACCACCAGCAATTAAGATGAAGCTAATCCAAATGTGACCACCAATGACATCTTCTAAGTTATCAACACTTGCCATTCCTAAAGGCGTCCAGCTACCATCTTTCAGCCCAACTAAGTAACCAAAAATTGTCGCTGGGTTTAAATTAGGATTGCTAATTAGGCGGACATCTCCCACATTTGTGTCATAAATTCCGCCAAAAATCGTTGCCTTTAGCACTAACAAAAATGCCCCCAAACCCAGAATAATCAAGTGATGACCTAAAATTAAACCCAATTGCTTGGCGTCATTCCATTCATAGTGAAATTTTGCTGCTTGTCCACCAGCATTATATAAAATTGCTGGAGCGCGAAAAACATGAAAAAGTCCACCAGCACCCAACACAGCAGATGCAACTAAATGCAAAATGCCAATTATAAAATAGGGATAAGTATCGACTACTTCACCCCCAGCACCTACACCAAAACCCAAAGTAGCTAAATGAGGTAACAAAATTAGTCCTTGTTCATACATTGGTATGCTAGGAACAAAACGCGTAACTTCAGATATTGCGATCGCCCCTGCCCAAAACATAATCAAGCCCGCGTGAGCAATGTGAGCGCCTAATAATTGACCAGACAAATCAATTAAACGAGCATTACCCACTAACCATGATAAATTTGTGTCTGCTGCTAAGGTTCTATCAGTTGAAATTGTCATAGTTACATACCTTTAAAAGTAGGGAATAGGGAGTAGGGAGTGGGAAGTAGGGATGAGGGGGATGAGGGAGTGTGGTGAGTGTGGTGAGTGTGGGGAGAGAAGGGGAAAATATTTGTTCTCCATCCTCCCACACCGGACACACCGGACACACTCTTAACTCTTAACTCCTAACTCCTAACTCAACACTTATTACGATTCGCTACCAATGGCATTTAATGCCCTTTCAATTCGGCTAAAGTCAACGCCAATAGCTCGTAAGGCGTGCCACAGATGACCTTGCAGAAAGAAGAAAGCTAAGAAGAAATGGGCATTTGCTAACCATGCTCTGGAAGTGTAACCGCCATTTGCTAACTTAATGCTGTCGGCAAAATAAGGGCTAACTCCAAGTTTTACTTCCAAAGTAGAACCATAAAATTCCACAGGATAAGCTAAGGTATTCACTGCACAAAAATAAGCTGCAACAAATCCCGCTAAGGCAATACCACCTAAAGAGTAGGAAAGGATAGCTTCACCGGAGAAGATTAAAAGCTTTTTCGCCCAAGGTAAAGGCTCTATTAGAATGTGCCAAATACCGCCGCCAATGAGTAACAAACCTACATAAATATGACCACCAACCAAATCTTCTAAGTTGTTAACACTAGCAAAGTGGGTTTGATACCCATAGATGACCAAGGGGTTGAGGGTGGGGTCGGTGACAACTCGGACATCGTGAATTGTGGAGTCGTATATTCCTCCCCAAAACATCGCTTTTCCGACTAGAAGTAAAGCACCTATTCCTAAGAAAATCAGGTGATGTCCTAAGATAAAACCAAGTTTTTTCGGGTCGTCCCATGTAAAGTGAAATTTACGAGCGCGACCGGTGGCGTCTTTTAAGTTTTTTGGAGCTTTGAAGGTGTGGAAAAGTGCCCCTGCACCAAGCACTGCTGAAGAAATTAAATGCAAAGCGCCGATTACAAAATAGGGATAAGTATTGACTACCTGACCACCTGCGCCCACACCAAAACCCAAGGTAGCTAAGTGGGGTAACAAAATTAGTCCCTGTTCCCCCATCGGTACTTCGGGGTTGTAGCGAGAGATTTCAAACCATGTAAACGCCCCAGCCCAGAGTGTCGTGAGGGCTGCTTGTGCCACATGGGCACCGATAAATAAGCCAGAGAGGTTGGCGAAGCGGGCGTTACCATTCCACCAATCAAATTCGACGTTGGGATTGCCGTATGTCTGCATTGTTTAGCTAGTTAGTAATTGTTGCTAGTAATACTCAATTAATTGGTTCTTGTTTCCGCAGTTGAATGTCCCGTTAGTGCAAGGAAATCAGTTGCCATACGCTCAGATGTGAAGCCTCTAGGTTAATTTAAGAGCTTCTTACACCTCACCGCAGGCGTTACTGATTGTCGTCAGACATCACTAATTATTGAGATTACAAATTTAGTTTATTGAAAATTTTTCTTATTAAGTGATTCTCTTTACAAAACGTAATCATCAAAAATAGAGAAAAAATTAAGCAACACAAATAGAGCGACAGTATTAATTACCACCGCTCAAAAGAATTCAGAATTCAGGAGTCAGAATTCAGTATAAATTGGAGTCCGACTGGCAGATATGAATACCTCAGTCAAAATAATTCGTAATTGATAATGACGCTCCTTCGTCGCTACCGCTTCGCTAACGTAATTTGTAATTTTTACCCCACGATTGAAGTCGGGGGCGCAGAAATTAGGAATAATGTTTTTTATCTCCATCAATAAATTGAGGGGCTTGTACCATTAATTACGAATTACGAATTACGAATTAGTAATTATTCGGTCATCGATTTTGGATTCTGAATTCTGGATTCTGAATTCTTCTTCAAAATTAACTTGTAGAAGTGCTAAAAGATAGTGCAGATGCTTCTAACAAATACAAATTTTGGCGTTGCCAAAAACTCAAAATTTGTTCGCTAACTTGTTGAGGATAAAAGTAGTGAAAAAAATGATATCCTTGTGGGCATTCCCAGAGGTTATCTTCTGGCTTGAACCAATTCATCCAGTCATGCAATGCAGGTGAATTCACAATTGGATCGGTCTTGCTGCCACATATCATCATTGGCATAGAAACTCCACCTTTGGGTAAATAAACTAACTTAAACAAAGAGTGTGGCGTGGGAGATTGTTCTAAATCTTTATCTAAAGCAGCTACTAATTTTTTAGTAGTATGGGGTGGTTGATTTCCAAAAAGACTGCGAGCGGTGCTTGCTAAAATTTGCTCACGGCTGATGCTAAAAAGTTGTCGTTGAAAATAATAGTGAGCGTGCCAAGTGTTGGCAGGTTGGGATGCGACGGCGAGTAGAGTTAGCGATCGCACTTTTTGGGGAAATCGCCGCGCAAAGCTTAAAGCGATTGTACCACCCATACCATGACCGGCTAAATGCACAGGGCGATCGCAGCATTCCAAAAATTCATACACCAACTCCACAGCTTGGTCTATGGAACTGCCTTCATCTATACTTTGCTGGTATTCCCAGTGAGCGATTCTCAGATGCCTAGACAAATATTTAACTAATGGTTGATCGAAACGCTGCAAAACAGGACTGGCACTTAACCACAAAACATCAAATGAATCAGACATAAATACCTATAACTTCTAAATTATCAATTTATGTAGGGGCGTACAGCTGTACGCCCTTAATTTCTACAAACCAAATTCTGTCTTCAACTGAGCCACCCAAGTCTTAATCCGCTCGTCTGTTAAATCAGATTGGCTACCTGTATCAAGTGCCAAGCCAACAAACTTGCCATTTCTCACAGCTCTAGATTCATTAAAGTCATACCCATCTGTTGACCAATAACCAACAGTTTTACCGCCCCGCTGAGAAATCTTTTCTTCCAGAATTCCGATTGCATCTTGGAAGTTATCGGCATAGCCAAATTGGTCTCCATCGCCAAAATAGGCAACCCGCTTCCCACTAAAATTAATTTCATCGAGATCGGGAAAAAAGCTTTCCCAATCGCTTTGAAGTTGACCAATATCCCAAGTGGGAGAGCCAATAATCAGCAATTCATACTCATCAAAAGTGGAAGTATCCGCCTCGTAAATCGGATGTAATGTTACAACATCACCACCAAACTCATCCCGAATTTGTTCAGCAACAGATTCAGTGTTGCCAGTTTGAGTACCGTAGAATAGACCAATTTTTTTAGACATGTTGACACCTCATAATTATGGATTGGCGATTCTAGTTTGGAGAAGCTGCGCGATCGCAATAATTTACGCAACGATACCCATACCATTTTGAAAAATGATTCCAACGAATGGATTTATCAGACCCTTTCTCACAAAGAAATCTCAAATCCAAAATCTAAAATCTAAAAATGGCCAAAAATAAACTGCTATTGGTTAACAGTAGGAAAGCAAATAAAGCTCCTCCACAGCTACCTACAGTCCACCCAGCATTGAACTCACTCCAAGACTTAGCTGTTTTCAAGTTGTCCGGTAGTTCGCCTTGGGCAGGTTTACGCCCTTGGAACGATACACTGCCATACAGCCACAGGCAAATCGATAAAATTAACAACAAACCGATTGTGGCAATTAGCCCTGCTTGGTTTGCTAACTCCGTATCCCGCAGTGGCCCTAGTTTGACAAACGGCCCAATCAAGAAATAGCCGTGCGCCATGCCAATTTCCAGCCCCCGTGAAAAGGGAGATAACCCTTGACGGTAAATAGGAAGATTTGCTAACAAGTTCAGCGTGATATCAGAAGCATTCACTGGCGTGTGAAAATTTCCGATTTCCGGCATCCCCGCAGCATTGACAACTCCCTGTTGAAAATCAAGTCCAGCGGCTATGACACGTACCCTTAGCGCGTGCCAAATATGACCAGCTAAAAATACAACTGCCAGAGCAAGGTGACTGGTTGCAAGCCAGGTGCGAACCGTAATTACTCCTGATGCAGTGGTACTCAATCCCAACGGGCCATAGAAAACTGTGGGATAGACGGTATCATTTACGGTCACAAAGTACGCAGCCAACAAACCCATGTAAGCCAGAGCGCCCAGACTATAGGATAGGTAAGCTTCACCAGACCAAAACAACACCTTTTTTGCCCAAGGAAAAGGCTTGGTGAGAATGTGCCAAAATCCTCCAGCAATGCAGAGTATTCCTACCCAAATATGTCCACCAATGACATCTTCTAGGTTTTTAACTGCTGCCATTCCCTGTTCGCCAAAAGCACCAAAAAGATAGCCAAAAATCCGACTAGGGTTAACAGTTGGTTCCGTAATTACTCGTACAGATGCCACTGCCGGATCGTAAAGGCCACCCCAAAATAAAGCTTTTGCCACCAATAACCAAGCCCCGAACCCCAACAACAGCAAATGAATACCGATGATGGTGGTCATCTTGTCTTCATCTTTCCAGTCGTAGCCAAAAAAGCCAAAAAATGAGGTATTTTCAGCCAACACTTCCGGGCCTAAAACGGCATGATAAATCCCGCCAGCACCAAGTACGGCAGAACTAATCAGATGTAAAACACCAATCACAAAATAAGGATAGGTATCAATAATTTGACCACCATCACCAACACCAAATCCCAAAGTTGCCAGATGGGGCAGTAAAATTAACCCCTGCTCATACATCGGTCGGGCAGAGTCGTATTTGGTGATTTCAAACAAAGTCATTGCTCCTGCCCAGAGGACAATCAACCCACCATGAGCAACATGAGCGCCTAAAAGCTTACCCGACAAGTTAATAAACCGGGCATTGCCAGCCCACCAACTCGATTCTTGGGGATTTATCGTTGCAGTTGTCATTGTTAAATTGCCTCCCCACGAGTTGAACGTATGATTCTCAAAGCGCGGAAGTCAAATCCAGCAGCGCGTAGGGCGTGCCAGAGATGTCCTTGAAGAAAGAAGAAGCCCAGCCAAAAGTGAGTATTTGCCAGCCAAACGCGAGAGGATAATAAGTTTCCACTCTGGAAGTAGGGAAAACGGTCAAACCCAATACTCAACGCTGGGCCATAAAATTCGGGTGGGTAAGCGACTGTGTTGACGGAGACAAAATAAGCCGCAATGAAACCCATGAGAGCTAAAGCACCCAAACTGTAAGCAAGGTAGGCTTCTCCTGACCAAATAAAAAGCTGCTTTGCCCAGCCGAAGGGTTGAGTAGTAATGTGCCAGATACCACCGGCAATGCAGAGAATACTCACCCAAATGTGACCACCAACCAAATCTTCTAGGTTATTGACTCCAGCAATCCAGTGTTTGCCACCACCACCGAATAAATAGCCAAAAATCACAGCCGAGTTCCAAGTGGGGTGAGAAATTACCCGCACTCCACCCACCGTAGAATCGTACAAGCCACCAAAAAACATCGCTTTGGCAACCAGTAAACCGGCTCCTAGTCCTAGTAACACTAGATGAATGCCGAGAATCGTGGTCATTTTATTAGCATCTTCCCAGCGATAGCCAAAGAAGGAAAATTTCTCTTCTAAGATGGCGGGACCACGTAGGGCATGAAAGATGCCGCCAAGTCCCAGAAAAGCCGAGCTAATCAGGTGCAATGCTCCAATTACGAAATAGGGATAGGTATCTACTATTTGTCCACCACTGCCTACACCCCAACCAAGGGTTGCCAGATGCGGCAATAAAATCAAGCCTTGTTCGTACATTGGTTGCGCTCGATTGAAGTGGGCAAGTTCAAATAAGGTGGTTGCACCAGCCCAAAGAACAATTAACCCAGCATGAGCAACGTGAGCGCCTAAAAGTCGTCCTGAGAGGTTGGTTAAGCGAGCGTTCCCTGCCCACCAGGGAATCGACTCCGATGTTTGAACAGCCACGCTTGTCATGGCCTTATCTCCTGAGAAAGTTTGCAACTAGCTGAAATATATAACTAGCTTAATGAATATCTATTGCAATAAGCATGAAGATATACTACCAGACTTATTGAAAAGTTTTTTCATTTAAAATAAGTAAAGTTTTGTAAAGCCTTTAAAGAAACTAGGACTTACGCACTCAGATCCCCCAACCCCCTTAAAAAGGGCAGGGCTGTTTCATTCCCTAAATAGCTTTAAAAATCAAGGGTTATAGCGATTAAAAATTGATATAAGTCCTAGAAACAAAGCCAAAAGGCGGGCGGGATTCAATACTGCTCGGATAAGCAGGGGAGGCAAAAACTCTTCCCCTGCCTCCATTTCTCCCCCTGCTCCCCCTGCTTGCCTCAACCAAGAAATTCCTTAACCGAGCAGTATTGGGGCGGGATTGATTCCACCTGAACAAGGAGTGGGTTACAGCTATATAAGTGCCTTACGATATCCTCACAGAATATTCCCGATGATTACTGATTTCAAAAAATACATCGGTAAAAGAAGCTAGATAAAGTTAGTTTTTGGTGGATATATGAAATTAATTCAAATACTAAAAGTGGCTGCAATTTCTGTTTTGAGTGCATTTACATTTGTGTCTACATCAAATACAGCACTAGCTGACTATTTAAATAGTCAGGGTTCAGGAGGTGATTATCGTTATGAATTATGGTCTAGCGATGATAATAGCACTTACTACTTAAAAATTTGGTTATATGAAGCAAGTCCAACAAGTAGCCCACGTACTACAACTAGAGGATTCGCTTCTAGTAGGGAAGCTTTAATTTATTTTGATTGCAATTACGCCGAGAGAAGTTTACCAGAATGCCCTAAATAATAATTCGTAATTGCTAATTCGTAATTCGTAATTGAATTCTTTAATTACGAATTACGAATTACGAATTACGAATTACACTTCAGCTGGTTGATATTCTTCTTGTCTTTCCACAAAAGTCTGGACACGGGTGCGGTAGTTTCTTACAGTCTCATCTACCCAATCGCGATCGTTGCTATTTGCATACAAATGCACTAATGGTTCGCTGGCATCTGGTAAAACTAATAGCCAACTGTCATCATAGGGTTGGCAAATTTTCACGCCATCAATGAGTTCTAGATTTTGGGCTGGGTGAGTTTCTACCAAGTAGCGCATTAAAGCACCTTTGGCTGTCCAAGGGCAGCGGACTGTATAAGTTTTGTGAATTACGCGGGGCAATTCTGACCTTGCAGTAGCAAGCGATCGCTCTTGTATTGTTAACATCTCAATTATCTTCGCAATGCAGAACATGGAATCAAATCCTGGATGCAATTGCGGGAAAATAAAACCAGTTTCTCCACTACCTCCTAACACCACATTGGGATTTTTTTGACAAGCTTCCATCAAAGCTGTAGGATTGGCTTTGGTGCGAATCACTCTGCCATCATGGCGACGGGCGACTTGTTCAATAGCACTGGAAGCATGAACTGGAACTACTACTGTTCCTCTGGGGTTAGCAGTTAAAATCATGTCTACCATCAGTGCTGTTAACATTTCCCCACGAATTGGGTAGCCTGATTCATCGACTAAAATTAGCTGTTCTCCATTCGCCGAGACTTGTACACCAAAGTTAGCTTTCAGCGCTTCCACTACATGACCTAATTGAGTCAGCAGTCCTTCGCGATCGGTTACCGACATGGCCGTTTTATTGACACTGGCATTCAATACCACCGCATCAGCGCCAAATTTATCTAACATTTGGGGTAAAACTGCCCCAGATACGGCATAAACATAATCAATCACCACTTTTGCCCGACTATTGCGGAGTGTATGAACATGCAAAAGTTTCTCAAAAGCAGTGCAGTAGCGGTCAATGACTTGGCTGGGGTAAGATACATCGCCAATTTCATGAATTAGCGCCCGTCGCATATCTTCCTTAAAGTAAGCCCCTTCAATTTTCTTTTCTAGGGCTTTGGTGATATTAATGCCCTTAGCATCCATGAATTCAATCAAAATGTAGTCGGGGCGATCGGGGTGGACGCGCACATGGATACCACCAGCTACTGCCATGATGGGTATAACGGTGCGGGCGATGGGAATAGCTGTGGCATCAAGGTTTTGAATATCAATACCTACTGACATCAAACCAGCAATGAGCGATCGCGTCACCATTCGAGAAATATTCCGCTGGTCACGGGAAACTGTTACTTTAGAACCAGGTTTCAAGGTAGAACCGTAAGCAGCTCCCAATTTCACCGCGAATTCTGGGGTGATGTCAATATTAGCTAATCCTTGGACACCACGTTGCCCGAATAAATTCCGCTGGGCAATATTTCCCCAAATCAAATTAATGTTTAAAACAGCACCTGATTCAATTTTCTTACTCGGCCAAACACGCACACCAGGGCTAATTTGAGCTTCTTCTCCCACCGTAGAAAGCGAACCCACTACAGCAGCTTCTAATACATGGGCGCGGCGGTCTACACGAGTGCCACGGGAAATGACACAAGCAGAAAGATGTGCTTCGTCGCCAATGATTGCTCCATTCCAGACGATGGGACGTTTGAGATTAGCATCAGCGCCAATAGTGACATTATCACCAATTACGGTTCCTGCCTCAATCTGGACTCTTGCACCGATGCGGCAGTTGTCACCAATCACTGCTGGAGTCTCAATTACAGCCGTTTGGTCGATATAAGTATTTTGACCGACCCACAACTTATGAGAAACTTCTTTGTAGGCGCAATCTAGTTGCACTTTTTGGTCTAATGCATCGTACTGAGCTTCGCGGTATGCATCCAAGTGACCAACATCGCACCAGTAACCTTCAGCAATGTAACCATACATCGGCTCATCTTTTGCTAAAAGTAAGGGGAATAAGTCTTTGGAAAAGTCGCATTCAATATTGGCTGGTAGATATTCCAAAACTTCTGGTTCGAGAATGTAAGTGCCAGTGTTGACGGTATCAGAAAAAATTTCACTAGTAGAGGGTTTTTCCAAAAATCGCCGAATTCGTAGTTCCTCATCGGTAATTACCACTCCAAATTCAATGGGGTTGGGAACCCTGGTTAAAATCAAAGTAGCTTTTGATTGTTTTTGTTTATGAAATGCGATCGCTGCTGTCAGGTCAAAATCTGTTATGCTATCGCCGCTAATCACTAAAAAAGTTTCATCAAGAAGTTCGGCAATGTTTTTCACACAACCGGCTGTACCCAAAGGCTGGTCTTCTTCCACAGCGTAGGTCATTTGCACACCAAAATCGCTGCCGTCTTGAAAATAATCTCGTAAGACATCAGGTAAATAATGCAATGTGGCAATAACTTCTGTAATTTGATGTCTTTTGAGCAAATTGATAATATGTTCGGCAATTGGTCGATTGAGGATAGGCACCATCGGTTTGGGCAGATCGCAAGTTAACGGACGAAGCCGCGTTCCCGAACCGCCTGCCATCAGTACTGCACGCATAAATCCTCCTTAACTACTTACAGGCTTTGCTGCTTGAAAACGTGTCAGATATATTTTTTCTTCTTTCTCTAGTCTCCTATGGATATCGATATTTGAGGAACTTCCACAAGATGCATCTGTATTGGGTATTGGGCATTGGGCATTGGGCATGGGGCACAAGAGGCAGAGGGGCAGAGGGGATTGAACTTGGCACATTGAACTCTCCTCTGCTCCCCTGCTCCCCTGCTCCCCTGCTCCCCTGCTCCCCTGGTTAGATCGATACCTAAAAAATAGGTAAAGATAAAGAATAAAGCGATCGCGCTCATAGCAACTCCAGCCACCATCTGAATCATTATCCGGTTTTCTGGGTGTTGTAGTTGAACCTTAATCCCACGCACTAAAATTGGTACTGCCCAAATAAAGAAAATCAGCATCACCAGCCCCGAAGGAATCACAACCAATAGTTGTGCAGATTCAACTGGTAACAGCGAAATCATGGTAATCAATGTTCCTAAAGCTTGAAAAATTGGGCTGATCCAATCTAGTCCATTACGGGAACCTCGAATCCATTCGGTCAAATTATCACGATTTCTATTTTCTAGAAAGATTGGTAACCAAATTAAACTGGCCATCAAAGTACCTGTAGCAACAGCATAGATGCGCTGCCAACTAGAAGAGAATAGCAGAGAAAATTTTGTGCTGGTTTGTTTTTGATACCAAGCTAGAAACATTAAAACTACTGCTTCAGTGCAGACAGTAAGGCTGAAGAAGTAATGAGTCGCAAAACCCAAAGCATTAATTTCTACCCAAGTAAGTGCTACCCACATCGATAATAGTGTGCGGTTTTGAAGATGACGTGTGACTTGTACTAAGCAGGTGAGAGAACCAATTACCCACAAGGCTGCTAAACTGTAGTGGCGTGCTTCTTGTGACAAAAAAACAGCGTATGGTGATACTGCCATCATTGCAGCAGCCAAGTTTCCCACCAATGACGAACGAAATGCGACTCTACCTAATACGTAAACAGCAGGTATGGAGATTGCACCGATGAAAGCTGGTAACGATCGCGCTGCAAATAGGGATACTAATCCTCCTTCGCTGGGAAATAATTTCATCCACAAATAAGCTAGGACAAAATACAGTGGTGGATGGGTATCTTGTGTCACTAAGTTATGAATTACATCACCAATACTAGCAGCTGGGTTTGGTTGTAGTGGTTGCAATAGGATATCAAGTGCGATCGCTTGATTTAGCGGTACTGCTAAAAAATTATTCCCCAAGCTAAAAACTAAGGTGGAAAATTCATCTGTCCAGGGAGGCTTTGCAGTCAAGTTGATTAGACGCAAGCCGAAGCCGATAATAAACCACATCAAAGGATGAAACCAGCTAGGAAAAAGGGGGGCATACCATTTGTATAAAGGTATCTGTTGTGGGGCAGATTTTTTACCTCTTGGAGGTAGAATTTTGACTGCACAGACAGGCAACAACAAGATAATCTTTTTGCAAAAATGGGATGCATCCCCAAAAAAAACTTTCATAGCCCAGCCTCACACTCATGGATTTATAGATTTGACGTTTTAGATTTAAGTTCGTTCTAAAATCTAAAAACAAAAATCAAAATCTCAAATCCATGAGTGTGACTATTTGGTATCGGTGACGCGCCAGCTGAGTTTCAAATTCACCCAGAAATTCCAGATGGTAGCAACTGCGATCGCAATTAAATTGGCAACATAACGGTTAGGAATCAGGAAATTAAACACCAGGTTTAATATCAGTACATTTAATACCAGTCCGGCAAGGCAAATCACATTAAATTTGACAAAACGTTTGGCACGTTGATGCCATTCTTGCTGTCTGGCGCTGACATCAGCAAACGTCCAAGCGTCATTCCACAAGAAATTATTTAAAATTGCAATTTCACCAGCAATAATTTTGCTACGTGTCAATGGCCAAGCTAAGGTAGTCGGATCGCTCAGTAAGTAAAGCACTGCCATATCCACAAATACTCCACTCAAGCCAACCAAACCAAAGCGGATGAATCGACCAACGGGAAAATTAACTTTTCTTTTAAATCGTCCTACCCTTCCTGTGGAAAGCCGCAACCGCACTAAGTGGTGGATGTAATCTATATATTGCTTCCATGTGACTTTACTCTCACCCTCTGTGCGTTCCCGAAATACATACCCAACTTCGGCTAGTTCGTTTACCTTTCCCCGCCCAATTACCTCTAGAAGAATTTTGTATCCTACTGGATTGAGTGCTGCATTGGCGATCGCACCCCGGCGCACCATAAAATAACCACTCATCGGGTCGGAAACTCTCCCCAGTACCCCTGGTAAGATAATCAAGCCTAACAACTGAGCGCCACGAGACAAGAAACGCCTGACTACGCTCCAACTACTGACGCCGCCTCCTTCTACATGACGACTGGCTACTGCTAAATCTGCTCCCTGCTCAAGACTACGGAACAGTTGCATCAGTACCTCTGGTGGATGCTGTAAATCCCCATCAATCACCCCCAACACATTCCCCGTACCTGCTTGCCAGCCACGAATTACTGCTGAAGACAGCCCCCGTTCGTCTTGGCGTCGCATCACCCGCAACTGAGGATATTCTGTTGTCAAAGATTGTGCTATTTCCCAAGTCTTGTCTGGGCTATCATCGTCTACCACAATTAGTTCATAGTTTCTTGGAATTGATTCATCCAGTAACTGACTCAATATCTTAACTATCTTCTCGATGTTGTCACGCTCTTTATAAGTAGGAATCACTAGGGAAAGATACATAGACTCGCTACTTGTATCCAGATCGTGAGGAGGCAATTCTGAAATCTTGAGTGGACCAGTTGGAACTGTCAATAGTGAGTTGGATGAATTTGTTCTCATTTTTCAAATAACATAAGAAAGGTTTATATATCCTGGGGTCAATAGAGCCAAACGTCTGCTGGCTTTCTTGGTTCAATCGGATTTGTTCACATTTTGTGATTACTTTTGTTATGGTTTCCTTTCTTGAAATTTTAGTAATTTCGGTACTTTAGTTTCCAGTATTTTTACTAAATTCATCTAATTTTTATATTTTACTGTTTATGCTTATGGGAATTTTTATCTGTATAATACACAATTATTTATACCAGTGCAGATACAGTGTAACATTAACTTAGCTCAGTGAACGAATACTTTATTTGTAAATCTTATGAATATTTTCTTTACTATTATTACAGCTAATAATTCATAACTTCCCAAGTAGTGATATTCTCATCAGTGGTACTGAGAAAGATTATTTTTACGTGTTCAATGCCAGTAGCAGCAGCCTGCTGAATGATCAAGAGTTACAAGAACAGCCACTTTTTTGCGGGGTATCAACCTTCTCTTGAGAAAAGGATTCTGCCCACTTTTAAGAGCGAGGCATAACCCCAAGTACATCAGTATTAAGTAAGTTTATTTACTCAGCATTAAGTATCCGGCAGAAGCGATCGCCTACGGTGCATGAATAGTGATCGCTAATGTATTGATAAAAAATTTATCGAAATTTTTTAGTTTTATAAAAATCGATCAAGGTTTAGTACTATATCTCAAATTAAAATTCACAAAAATTAATAAAAACAAAAAAATAAGTATACGATCGAGTAAGTATCGTATTGTAAATCTGTCAAAAGTAACACAATAAAATCCCCCGATAGGGCATTGCAAAAAGGAGAAAAATTTTGTTTGTTATTAACTTAATGCCGTTACTTGATTACTTGTTTTGAGTAAATAAATATCTAAAATACAGGGTAAGTTATGCATATTCCTGATGGATTTGTTTCTGTGCCAGTGGCAGGGGCTACTGGTTTAGCTAGTGTGGCAGCACTTTTTATAGCCTTAGGGCGATCGCAAGAGGCTTTTGGTGTCCGTCGCGCTCCCGTACTGGGATTAACTACCGCCTTTATTTTTGCTGCCCAGATGATTAATTTTCCGGTAGCAGGAGGTACTAGTGGTCACTTGTTGGGGGGAACTTTAGCGGCGATCATTTTGGGCAGTCCTTGGGCAGGAACGTTGTGTATTGCCACAGTTCTAATTATTCAAGCCGTGCTGTTTGCTGATGGTGGAATTACGGCATTGGGCGCAAATATATTGAACATGGCAGTAATTGGTGTTTGGGTAGGGTGGATTTTAACCCAAACTTTGCAGCGGTTATTAGGGGGGGCTAAAGGGCGTTTACCGTTAGCTGCTGGCATTGCAGCTGGTGTCAGTGTAGTAGTAGCTGCTGTAGCAGCAGCCATTGAGTTAGCCCTATCTGGAACTGCGCCTGTAGGCATAGTTTTACCAGCCATGACTGGCGTTCATATTCTAATTGGCATTGGTGAAGGTCTGATTACCGGCGGTGTACTGACTTACTTAGCCACTGCCAGACCAGATTTATTACCAGGCGAACAGCACGAGTTTCGTGGATGGTCAGTGCCCATTGTCAGCATTTTCTTAATTGCGGGGGTGCTATCACTCTTTGCCTCAGCATGGCCTGATGGTTTGGAAAAAGTTGCTGAAAATACCGGTTTCATCGACTTAGCGGAGAAAGTACGGATAATTGTGCCGACTCCCTTAGCTGACTATGAGATTAAGGATTTGGGGCTAATTGGCACTAGTATCGCTGGACTTGTGGGAGCTGCGGTTTGCTTTGCCGTTGCTTTTGGGATTGCCAAGATAGTGAAACCGAAGAATGCCTAAACTTTCCTTACCGCTACGTTTGCAACTGTCTCTAGTGATTGTAGTAGGGGCAGCTTTATTAAAGCATTATGCTTGGTATGGGCTGGGTGTATATGGAGCGATCGCACTTTTGTGGGCTTGGCTGTTGCGCGTACCCATTCGCCAGCTAGGAGGATTACTCGGTACAGAGTTGATATTTTTGTCACTACTGACATTACCCTTGGGATGGGAACGAGCCAGTTTTTTGCTAGTTCGTTCCCTGGTTTGTCTGATTACCATGAATAGTTTTTTGTTAACCTTGCCCCCTCACAGTTTCGGCATCGCCCTCAAAAGCTTACCCGTACCAGCACCAATCAAAGAAAACTTGTTGCTAGCTGGGCAATACATGGAAATTTTGCTATCAGAAGTCACACGTATGCGACGCAGCGCTGAATTACGAGGTCTGACTGGAACTGGGGCATGGCTGCGCTATGCCAGTGCTGCCATGATTGGAGCCTTATACCTCCGTAGTCTAGACAGAGCAGAACGAGTCTACGCAGCAATGGTAACTCGTGGTTACAACGGACAATTGCCCATAGATTCGACCCTCAGACCAAAAGAGCGTTTTGGGTTATTAGTAGCTTGGGCGATCGCTGCTACTGTCACCCTAACTTCTTACAAAATTTAACCGGCTTGGCGCAGACGCGATGAATCGCGTCTCTACAAATTCCCCACTCCCCACTCCCCATTCCCTTACATAGGTAAATTTTGAAATCTTTGACTTCTACCCAACCATCAACCCATAAACCCCACGCGGCTGTAGTCGAGGTTGAGAACTTGGTGTATGCATATTCCCGCCAAGAACCAGTATTAAAAGAAATATCTTTTACCTTGAACAAAGGCGATCGCGTAGCGTTGATGGGAGCCACCGGTTCTGGAAAAAGCACCTTGCTGGAGAACTTAATCGGCTTAAAAGAACCGCAATCTGGAAAAATTACGATTAATGGTATTCCCGTAGAACCAAAAACTTTACCGCAAATACGTCGTCAAATCGGTTTTAGCTTTCAAGATGCCAACGACCAACTATTTATGCCCACCATCTTAGAAGATGTCACCTTTGGGCCACGCAACTATGGTATCTCACCAGCAGAAGCTAGCGATCGCGCCCGCCAGTTATTAGCAGATTTCGGTCTAGAAGCCTACGCCAATCGTTCTGCCCACGAACTCTCCGGTGGACAAAGGCGGTTGGCCGCCCTAGCCTCGATTTTAGCCCTAGAACCAACAATTCTGATTTTGGATGAGCCGACTAACGGTCTCGATCCAGCGTGGCGGCGTCATTTGGCACAAGTATTATTCAGGTTACCAGTGGAGGCGATCTTAATTGCCTCTCATGACTTGCATTGGTTAGGTAGAGTTACTCAACGTGCTTTAGTGCTATCTGGTGGTCGCATTCAAATAGACAGTAAGATTCAGCCACTTTTGCAAGATGGTGCTACTTTAGACCAGTTGGGTTTGCCAATAGATTGGTAATTTGGGTATGGGGCATGAGGCATGGGGCATTGAGGTAGACGAATAGAGTTCAAAAACTCTTTAACGGAGTTCAAAGACTCTTTAATAGACCTCTTGGATAAATATTTTTTTATCTCACGCAGAGGCGCAGAGGCAAGGCAGCGCGGTCTTCTCCCAAGGGGAGACGCCAAGGGCGATAGCGCAGCGTTAGCGAATCTGCGAGCGTCTGGGGGTTTCCCCCATGAGCGACTGCCGCGCAAAGAAGAGAACGCAAAGAAAAACTTTTGCAAGAGGTCTAATGAAGTTCAAACACTCATTCACGAGTATCAAAGACTCATCCGCTATTCCCAATGCCCCATGCCCAATGCCCCATGCCCAATGCCCAATGCCCCATGCCCAATGCCCAAATACCTCCTTTATTAGTAATATTGAATACTATATTCTCAGTTTTATTGCTGTTGGGGTGTTAATGTCTGTTTCACATAAATATACAGTTCTTGCTCCTGTTAGCCTGAGCATTGCTTTCTTCATTACTAGTTGCAGCGAAACTAAAATCTCCCAGTGCCAGCGACTGATTAAAGTTGTCAATGAAGGAACATCACTGATTGATAAAAACAAAGGAACGCAGGTGATAACTAGCATCCAGCTATCTAAAGATTTGGAATTTATTACTAAATCGATTCAGGAACTGAATTTAGCAGACCCCAAGCTGAAAGAATATCAAAGCGGTTTTGTCAAGATTTTTCAGAATCTCAGTCAAGCGATCGCCAAAGCCGGTAGGGCACTGGGTGCAACAAAAACAGCAGAAGCCTCGGCAACTGGTAGAGAGAGAATTCAAAAGGCTAGAGCCGAAATTGATTCATCCCTGACAGCCGCTGAAACTATCGGCAAGCAATCGGATAAATTAGTCAATGAAATGAATAAGTATTGTAGCCAGCCAGATTGACCAAATAATTACGAATTACGAATTCCATAAGCTTGCACATACTTAGCTGGCGAAGACTGTAATTCGCCTTTCCACCTCTCTATGAGACGTTCTGCGAAGGTTTGACCCGAAAAAGCAACTTTTTCAACAGGTTCAAGGTAAGTTAAAACTTCTGGATGTTCAAGCCCTGCATTAACTCGTGCTTCTAAACCTTGTTTTGCAAGCTTGACCATTTCTATTGCCAACTCTTGAACCGAGTCTTCACCATACTTTGCTTTTAATCCTTTCAGGCAAATTTCAGCTTGTGCTGTCTGATAGTCTGCGATCGTCCGATTTTGCAATAGTTTCCACAAAGATTTTAGAGAAGGTTGGTGATAAACTAGTCCAGTCCAAAAAGCACATGCCGCAGGTATGTGTTCAAAAGCTTGCCCATCTATTGCCCGAAGTTCAATAGTATTACGCAAGCGGATATCAGTGTAAATAGATGAGAAGTGAGTCTGCCAGTTGTTAAATGTTGGTTGGCTGCCATCGCTAAAGCCAGTATTTAATAGTGAAGAAAAAGGGCGTCCATACATGGGTTGACAAACTCCGTTAACCACAGAAGCGATCGCCGGAATTTCAATTGCCCAGTCAATGTAATCCTTAAAAGTCATCGAACCACTCAGGGCACACGGAATACAACCACACCGTGCCGGATCTAAACTCAGATAGTACTTTGCTCTATGTGATAATATCCCATCGATCGCCCCTGACTCGATTGGAGAGTTAGCGAAAAGTGCAGCAGACACGGGGGCTGCTGCTACAAGTGATCGCACTTTTCGATTCATGTCATCTTCAGATAAATAATCGAAAGTTACTTGTGTAGACAACGTTCGTGTCATTGCAGACAAAATTAGCGAATCAACTCTTAAGTTGCTTAAATAATCCAGCGTTATTTGATATCGTGGCTTCGATATCAATTTGGCATCTTCAAGTTTATCAAACGGCAGCAAACTACCTGCTATCAACGCAGTTCCTAATCCTCGCGCCACCTCTGCAATTTCCAAAACAACTTGACGCATATTTTGCACAAGTTCTACTAAATCTTTTGCTGGAGGAGATGCATATTCTATTTGTTCCCCAGATTCTATAACCACTTTTGTTTTATCAGCTCTTACAAGACCTATAAGCAGATTTTCTTCATAAATAGGATTCCAGTCATCGGTTTTCATCAAAACTTCGAGTATGGCTTTAGCTCCTCTATTCCCATCATAAGGTAATGAGATTCCCGTATTGGGATCGACTACACCAAATTCCAGCTCAATTCCTATTTTTTCAGTAACAGTTTCGTCTTTCAAAAAGTAAGATAGCAGGTCTTGATGAGTAAGAGATGGCTTATTTGTCACGACTAATTACTTTTGTAATCAAATGAATTTAACACAACGACAAACCGCACTCAAGGCGTCTACGGTAAGAGGTTGTTTGAAAAGAGATTGGCTGTGTTTTTACCCTCCTTAGTCCCCCCTTTACAAGGGGGAAACAAGAAAAATCTGGTTCCCTCCCCTTTACAAGGGGAGGGTTAGGGAGGGGTCAAAATATTTTATACATCAATTATAACTTTTCAAACATCCTCTAAAAGCCGTGCAAGAAAGTTCTGTTTTAATTTTTAGTTCTGAATTATGAATTCAGCAATTCTGACTCAATTACTGGTTCTTCAGCGATAGTTTTCATATCCGCCTTATTTGCTCCCTGACCGGATTTAGCTATGTATATACCGAGTAAAATTATGAAAAAAGTCAACAAATTGAGGATACTTAAGTGTTCAGCAAATATGAACCAGGCAAGGGTTGTAGTAATAATTGGCTCAAGCAGAAGGAACAGAGAAAGAAATCCTGATGAGAAGTGCTTGAGACTATAAGCAAGAATCCCGGAACCAATTACTTGGCAGAAAAGAGCTAGGCAAAACACTGGTATCCATCCCTCCACTGAAGAAGGAAAAATTTGCTTTTCCGTCAATGCAGTGAGTGGAAATGTCAAAAAAATTCTGAAAAAACACGACCATAATACTATGCTTGTTGCGGAAAACTTATCTCGGAGTTTTTCCATTACTAGAAAATTCGCTGCATAAAAGACCGCAGAAAGTAAAGCCAAAGCATCACCGATCAACCCATCGGTAGCGATTTGTAAATCTTGAATACCAATGGCGATCGCTCCCCCGATGGTTAGAAACATACCAATGAGAAATTTTCGATCGAAACTATGGCCAAACACCAGCCATCCCCCGAAAGTTGCAAAAATTGGGGTGAGATTATGCAGAAGATTGGCGTTGGCAACGTTAGTTTGAGTCAGTGACCAAGCCCAAGTAAGTTGAGAAATCGAAACGACAGTTGCTGACACTATCAGCAATAATATATCAGGAATCGCGTAAGTTTCTTTTGGTGTAAAGGAATTTCCGGACACTCGAAAAGCGATCGCTTTGCTCCCCTTCCACATAGCTAAAATTGCAGTCGCTATCCAAAAGCGATTGAAGACTGTGGCATTAGGACCAATATACTGTTCGCTCAATTTAATCAACACTGCTGCTAGAGACAAAGCAGATATTCCTACGAGTAATAAGGAAACCGGCATCAGAGTTGATAGTGAATTTGTCTGTTGCTGTGGCGATTCTAGTACCTTGGTCATAATTGTTGTATTACAAAAGTTTCTGAACAAAAGCTCACTGACTGACGAGTGTGGTGCCTCCTCGTACAGAACCGGGTGCTATATTGCCATAAGGTATGCTGTACTCAGGTGGCAGGGGACGACTTTTCGGATGAGAAAGCCAAATTCGTTGCAAATGTCGTTTGCTTTCGGTTCCATCTGTATAGTGCTTTCGGCCATGTACTACAACCCAGTTATTCAAAAGAAGTATATCTCCCGGTAAGAGCATAAAAGTTAATTTAAATTTGGGGCTATTACAAAGTTCATTGAATATATCAAGCGCTTGCCTTTGCTTCTCGGTCAAACGAGGAGCATTGGTCTTATTTTGAGCATGATCGATCAAAAAAGGTGCGTAAAGGCAAACGAAATAGCCCTGACAATTTGCGAATATTGGTAACGGATAATACTCTTGGTTGCCTTGATACCAGTTTGGTAGCTTATGATCGAACGGCTGATATAAAACTTCTAGTAAGTCTGGGTAATGCTCTAGCATTTCATTATGTACAGCAACTGAACTGGTTAGTTCTGATTCGCCCCCAAATTCTCCTTGTGATATGCATAGCATCATCAGCAGATCGCACCCATCGCTGTGAAGAGGAGCAGGTCCCCCACTATTGAGATATCGTGACTTTGGATCTCCGTCCTTTAAGCCTATGTCCTTCATATCATTAATCAACTCTCCTGCGCGACTCTGTGGAATAGCCGTGCCCAAATGCAGACTGATACCCCACAATAATTTCTTTACTTCCACAGGCTCATATTTCTCGACAGGTAATCCGCGAAGTATAACTGCCCCAATTCCATTTTCGACGATATCAAGAACATAAGATAGTTTTGCCGAAAAAGAAGGTAGAGGAAATTCGTTCTTAGTTATGTTTTGATATTCAACATTGGGGTCTAAGTGTTTTTGCAAAGTAGTATTGATTTCATTAATCTCCTCTTGTGTTAACTCTATTATCCAATCAGGATGGTTAATCAGTTCATTAGATGTAAATGCACAGGGAAGATCAAACTTAATTAAATCCCGCACTATATTTTTCTCTTAGTATTTTGATGTGATTATAATCGTCTCATAAAATTTGTCAATTACAGCAAGCGGAGCTAAGTTTTGTCTGTGTGCAACATTAACCCTGACTGATAGTTGCCAGGTCTAGTAATAAATTAGACTTTACAAGCCCCTCTCAAATCAAGTAATTTTTATCACTCTTTTTTGGGAAATTTTCCTGATACACACCAACTTTGTCTGTCAAAAGAAATGTTGGTACAAGTCAAATGAAATACCAGGAGTGATATGAGTCTACTGATGGCCAGTATGCTAGCAACAGTGCCAATATCTGCGCCCAATTTACCGGAACAGCCTGTAATTGAATCAGATAATCTGGTGCAGCAGTCAACACAAGAAAATTTATCTCAAGTAGTCCCACCTGCTGAAATTACACCGCCTGAATTTGTACATCCAGATACAAATACCTCAACAACTGTAAAAAGTAAGTACGAAAATATACTGAAAAAAAGTAGAGAAAAAATTCAATTTATCAATTCTTCTAACTCGCCTGAATCAAAAAATACCCAACCTCTAACAAAGGAACCTGACAAAAATTATCCCGATTCTCCAGACTCAGACAACCCAATGTCTCAAGTCAACTCGGTATCGCAGCTTGAGGATGTGCAACCCTCTGACTGGGCTTTTGGTGCTTTCCAGTCTTTGGTAGAACGTTATGGCTGCATTGCGGGATATGCTGATGGTACTTACTTGGGGAATCGTACTATTAGCCGTTATGAATTTGCGGCTGGTGTAAATGCTTGTTTAGAGAAGATTAACGAAGCGATGCCTGGGTTGGGCTACGCCTACGCTAACAATAAACTTAACACTGTTAACAATGAAGATTTAATCCTGCTGCAAAGGTTGCAAGGTGAATTCAAAGCAGAGTTGCAACAATTACAGCAGCGTGTCGAGGTTCTCGAAAACCAGACAAGTGAATTACAAAACAATCAGTTTTCCACAACTACCAGATTATTTGGTCAAGCCGTTTTTAGCGTTCAGGGAACCAATACCACCAACGCAGATTTGTTTCCTAGAGATGGAATACCTGAACGCCAGGGAAAAACGAATCTGACTTTCACAAGTAGCGCCCAACTAACCTTAGCAACTTCATTTACCGGGCGAGATTTACTGTTAACAGGGTTGTCTGCTGGTAATTTGGGTTCTAATGCGTCCTTGGTATCTACCAATATGGGACGGTTGGGTTTCGAGTCCAATACAGACAACAATCTAGTTATCAGTGACTTATCTTATCGATTTCTGGCCTCGAAGAACTTGGGAATTGTCGTCGGTACCGCCGGAGTCAACCCCATCAAGACCTTTCGGGGTATTAGCCCATTAGAAGGTTCCAGCGATGGTGCAATTTCTCTATTTGGTCAACGTAACCCGATTTTAGGCATTGGTAACGGCACTGGTGGTATAGGTTTTGACTGGCAAATTAGCGATCGCATTAGTTTGCAAGGCGTTTATAGTGCAGAAATTCCGAGTTTTCCAGGCAATAGCAATCAGGGCGGATTATTTGGTGGTAGATTTACTGCTGGCGCTCAGTTAAGTTTAGCACCCAGTGATAACATCGATATCGGTGTACATTATCTTTATTCTCACTCCCCAGATGGCTTACTGGGAAATGGTATCGGCGATTCTCAACTGATTTCGCCTTTTGCAGATGCGACAGCTTTTGATACCCAAGCAATTGGCGCTACCGTTGCTTGGCGAATTAACCCTAACTTGCAGTTGGGTGGTTGGGGTGGCTTCACTTCCTCCAAACCCTCCAATCTTTCTGGAAGTGTAGAAACTACTAACTGGATGGTGTTCGCGGCTTTTCCCAATTTGCTGCGTCCTGGAAATTTAGGAGGCGTTCTTGTGGGACAACCGCCGAAAATTACTTCTAGCACTTTACCTGAGGGATTTAACTTTCCCAACTTTTCTGATGGGGGGACACCAGGCGGACGCAGTGACACATCAATTCACGTAGAACTTTTTTACCGCGCCCAACTGAGTGACAATATTGCCCTGACTCCCGGCTTATTCGTTATTTTCAACCCCGATCACAATGCTGCTAACGATACTTTGCTAGTTGGAGCATTAAGAGCAACTTTCCGGTTTTAATTTTATACTGGCGTAAATGTAATAAAATACGCTTTTTTATTACGGAATAATTCAGTACTTAAATGCTGCTATTTCCCAATAAAAGGAAGTAAAAACCCATGCGTATTTTTTCGTAGGTGATTAAAGGAGCAACTTTTTCATGAAATTAAATTCATTAACTTACACCACTCGCCAAAATCCAAAATCCAAAACTTGTACTGAGCGAAGTCGAAGTATCCAAAATCCAAAATTCTATCGTGTAGTTTTTAGCAGCAGTAGTTTAGCCGCAGTCATGATTGCTTTAGGTGGAACAAGTGCTTTGGCTCAAATCACAATTCAAAGCACTGGGACATTATCAGGTACCATTCAACTTCCCAGCATTAATCCGAATTTCAATCAAAGCACCACTCGTGTTGACACAGACGACACGGGGACTTACTCGCGCAACTTGGGTACTAGAAACAATCCTAATTACGTTCCTGTATACAAGTCAGACTATGTGCAAGTCCAAACACGCTCTGATGGTAGTTTGCATTATTTTGTTGACTTTAAAGGCATTCCGATTGTCTCCTTCAACGGTGTTCTCACTTCACCTGTTCTCTCTGGCGGGGAGTTAACACCTTATAAATACCAGGGAAGATTGGCCGGAACTATATTTCAAGGAGTAGTTCAGGATGAATTTAATCTCACGAGAGGCTACTATACTGGTACTGTTACTGACCCAAAGACTGGAAACCAGTATCAGGGAACTTTTGAAGTGAGTGGATATGGAGTCAGGTATAGCGATCGCAATGGTGGTGCAACCCCCACAGTCTTTGATTTCAAGTCCGATCTCCCAGGTTCGCCAAAGGTGACATCTTTGGAAATGACTAATTCTCCCCTAGCGAGAGTGACAATCAAAGTACCTGCAACTGCAACTCTCATCACTCCCACGCCAGTAGTTGATGCTGGTAGTGAGATAAATGTTGCGCCAATCGTTGATGGTGGTAGTGAGATAAATGTTGCGCCAATCGTTGATGGTGGTAGTGAGATAAATGTTGCGCCAATCTTTGATGGTGGTAACACAATGAATATTGCACCAATCGTTGATGGTGGTAGTGAGATAAATATTGCGCCAATCTTTGATGGTGGTAGCACAATGAATGTTGCGCCAATCGTTGATGGTGGGAGTGCGATCGCTTCGCCAACGACTACAAGCTACACATCTGGGACTAATTCTTCATCACTATCTACTACACCTAACATGGAATTCAGTAGTGGTAATTCTCCAGCAGTCAATCAAGTAGTTATCAACCCTGCAACCTTCGCTCAAACTGCTTGTTCAAAGGATTCTGTCAACAGCTGTACAAAACCTGTTTCACCCAAACAAGCGATCGGTCCGCGCAGTAGAGTGTTGGTGCGTTAGATATTTATACCAATTTGCACATCTTTCCGTAACTTTCATTTTGAGGGGAGTGGGGAGTAGGGAAGAAAAATTTATCACCAAAAAACCTTTTCCCACTCACCACTCCTCATTCCCTATTCCCTATTCCCCATTCCCCATTCTCAGAAAAACTTTAGGGTACTTCTGGAACTCTAACACCACACAATGAAATCAATATAATAGCTAGGACAGACTAATATTCCAATTCAAAAAGTCCCCCTAAGCTATTCTGTAGCGTTTTGTAGGTCAGACTTCCTTTCTGTGGTAGATTTTACCCCGATGATTTTCTGGCTATACTAGTGGCTTAAGCCGATTGACTAAAAAGGACTCAGGACTACGGACTAGGTAATAACATTAAAAATACTATTTCCCAATCCCCAATCCCCAATCCCCAATCTTGGGATTACAGAAACTTTATCAGTCGATCGCAATAACACTACAAAGTAAATTTAGATCAATTAAACGTCTTCTGAGTTAGCACCTATGAAAGAAGAATTGATAGCCAGAGTTGTACAGGTCTTACGAATTAATATGAGTTGGATGACTTGGAATTTATTTCTGGCTTTTATACCTTTAGCTTTGAGTGTATGGCTATTTCGCATTAAGCGTGGTGGTACTTGGCTTTGGTGGCTAGGATTCTTAGTTTTCTACGCATTCTTACCGAATGCACCATATTTGTTGACCGATGTCATTCATTTGATAGACGATATCCGCACAATTCAATCCGTCTGGATGATTACTTTAGTACTAATTCCTGTGTATTTGCTAGTAATTTTATCTGGATTTCAAGCTTATGTAATATCCTTAATAAATTGGGGTTACTACTTACATCGTATCGGCAAAAGTGAATGGATTTGGCGGCTTGAATTGATTACCCATGCTCTCTGTGCTGTTGGTATTTATTGGGGGCGTTTCTTACGTTTCAACAGTTGGGATTTTATTACTCAACCCGATGCTGTATTGACCAAAGGCGTTGAGGAAATTCTTGGTAAACAGCCATTGGTAATTATCGCTATTACTTTTGTGATACTTGTGGCACTGTACTGGATTATGAAACGAGTAACTTTGGGTTTTGCTGTGCAACCCAAAAATGGATATGCCATCAAAACACAATCAGCAAATCCTAACACTCACAACGCTGGATAAGTCAAGTACCTACACCTTCCTTTCCTTTCCTAGATGACGTTTCGCAAACGGAACGCTAGCTCAATGGGTAGGTGTAGGTTTGTCGCCACAAAAATTTATTTGTTCAACCTGCAATACATTGAATCACACACTGCCTCACATTGCTATTACATTGTTGAGGGTAGACGCTGCATCGGCTTTTGATCGGACATCGCACATCTATAAACTGAGTTTTAGACAGAAGCGATCGCTCAATTTTATCAATTCACTACCACTACATCTGTAACTTTTTCTAACTCCCTAATAAATCGGCGTATTCCAATCAACTCAGAACTACTATTTTTTTCCATCTAAAGAAGGGTATACACGCTAGCTAATTCCGTATCAAAAGAAAGATGCAGCTTTACAACGTCAGATTTGAAATGAATCTAGGTTGTTTAGTTTTTATTGACTGAGATCGGAGTTGAACAATATGAATCTATTATCTATTGATGAACTCAAAACTTTAGCAGAAAATTCTCAATCCCCATGTATTTCTCTGTATATGCCGATGCAAAAAGCGGGGCCAGAGGTTCGACAAAACCCCATTCGGTTCAAAAATTTAATCCGTGAAGCTGAGGAACGCTTGGATGCCATGTCTAGCGACAAGCCGCAAGGCGTCTACGCAATTCGCCATACTGAAGCGCTAAATCTTCTCCAGCCAGCGATGGAACTAGATACGAGTGATTTCTGGGAACACCAAGACCACGGGCTAGTAATATTTATTTCTCCGCAAGTGTTTCGCTACTACCAACTGCCAATGGAGTTTCCAGAATTGGTAGTTGTGAGCGATCGCTTCCACTTGAAACCGCTGCTACATTTGCTCAATAATGATGGTAGCTTCTATGTCCTCGCCCTTAGCCAAAACGATGTCAAGTTTTTTGAGGGAACTCGCTACAGCCTCAACCAAATAGAAGTCGAAAATATGCCCAAGAGTTTAGATGAAACTCTCTTAGAAGATGAAATTCAAAAAGGGGTGCAGCACCGAATCGGCACATCTAAAAGGGGAGCTGCTAATGCTTCTTCACACCCCGGTACATTTCACGGGCAAGGAAGTCCCGACAGAGATAAGCATCAGGAAGATATTCTCCAATTTTGTTACGCTGTTGATACAGCATTACATGAAAAATTACGCGAGCAAAAAGCACCTTTAGTTTTGGCTGGGGTTGAATATCTTTTCCCGATTTATCAACAAGCAAATACTTACAATCATTTGGTGGAAGAACCCCTTACAGGTAATCCGGAATTTATCAAGCCGGAAGAATTACAAGACCAAGCTTGGCACATTGTTGAACCTTTGTTTCATCAATATCAAAAGCAAGTAATGGAACTTTATCAACAACTAGCTGGTGAAGCTACTGGTAAAGCTTCTAGTAATCTAAACGAAATTATTTCAGCTGCTTATTACCAAAGAATTGATTATTTGTTTGTGCCAGTGGGACAGCAGATTTGGGGTAAATTTGAACCAGAAACAATGGCTGTAGAATTACACCCAAAACCAGAACCTGAAGACTACGATTTATTAGATTTTGCTGCCATTCATACACTTTTGAATGGTGGACAAGTGTATGCTGTGGAGCCAGAAAAAATGCCAAATGACGCATCAGCAGCAGCAATTTTCCGATTTTGATCTTGTGGTTTTTTCTAGCAGGCAATAGGTAACAGGCTTGAAAGCCTGTTGATTTGAAGACTTTACAATCAGTTTATGTCTTAGGGACTTCCAGAAAATAAATTATCCCAAATTATTTGTACATTTTTCGGGTAGCACAGCTGTGCTACCCTACTATGGAATATTTTTTTCCTTGAAAGTCACTTATACCAGCCCTAAATAATTCGTGAAAAAAATCTATTGCCTATTCCCTACTCCCTCAACCTTAACCATTTTCACAGTCCATCATAAAGTTTAAAGTAATCGACATCACATAAAATCAAAGATAGTGAGGCTTGCTCTCGTGCCAATCGTTGCCATTCGGCGTTGAAGGTGTCATCAAAGCAGCGGCGATTTGCCACTTGGGTCAGACCATCGGAAGAAGCAAGGCGCTGTAATTCTTGGTTTGCTTGTTGTAATTGGTGGTAAAGTTCTGATTGCTGAATGGCGATCGCAGCTTGGCTTGCTAGCTGGTTAAATAAGTTAATCTCCGATTGCTCCCATACCCTACTGTTAGAGCATTGGTGAGCAATCAATAGTCCCCACAAACGCTTTTGCTGCAAGATGGGCACCACAAGGTTCGCCCGGATTTGTAAACTCCGCAGCAGTTCAATATGACACGGCGATAGTCCACCAGTTTCAATGTCTTTGATCGCTCTACTATTACCTTGTTGGTAGTAATTTGCACGGGTAGATTGAAAGCATGTGTCCATCACATGAAATCCCAGAATGGACATGCACCCAGGTGCTAAAGATTCTACTGCAACTAACCCACTCCAGTCTGGCTTAAACTGATAAATCACCACTCGGTCTACATCAAACAGTTGTCTTACCTCGTCTGCCGTGGTTTGCAAAATTTCATCTAACTGCAAGGATTGGCGAATGCGCTGGGTGACAGCCGCGACAATTCGCTCGAACTGACTTTGCTGTTGGAGGCGCTGCTCAATTTGCTTAGGAGATGAGGATGCCACAGTTAACGTCAGGGCATCAAAGTTAGGGGTTGTAGTGCTAGGCACAGCAGTCGGTGTGGCAATCAAATAGCCTTGAGCAAATGTTGCGCCTCGTTCTCGCAGCCAGTTCAGTTCTTCAATGCACTCAATTCCTTCGGCGACGGTTTGGATGTTTAATTTTTGAGTAATCTCTAGAAGCTTTTCAGTAATCAAGGCTTTATACAAGTCTTGATGCACATCTCGAATTAACTGCATGTCTAACTTGATAAAATCTGGTCGTAACTGATGCAGCAAATTCAGGCTGGAATAGCCAGAACCAAGGTCATCAAGGGCAACTAAAAACCCAGTATCCCGGTAGTATTGAATCACAGCTTTGAGGTGGGCTAAATCTTGAGGATTGTCTGATTCCACGACTTCAAAGACAACCTGTTCGTGTTCAATACCTGCTCGATCGATTGCTTCTACCGTACTGCGTAGGCAATAAACAGGGTCATAAAGCGCGGTTGGTGAAAAATTGATGAAAATCCGCCCACTCACTTGATAACGGGTAAATTGCTTGATTGTGTTGAGGCGCAGAGAAAAAGTCTGCCTGCTTCCCCAGTTTGGCAGCGAATATTATAACAAGCACAAGTATTGGAGATAGGACATCTTTGGCTCATTGGTAACTACCTTGCTCAATCCGATTTATTTAGTGTTCCCATAGATTTTGCTGTAAAAAATAAACTAGAGTTCAAGTAGATAAAGATTTCATGAGAAATGCAACTAGGAGAAATATTAAGAAGTTCAAAATTAAAAATAAGTATTGATAGATTTTCCATTCCTTCGGGGAAAATCATCTAGAATCCTGAAAAAATAAAACTTTTAATAACAATACTGAGTTAAGCAATTCTGTTAAAAAATCAGCGTTCAAAATCTCCCTCTATCTACAGTTAAAAAATTGGTTATTATTTGTCTTGTACCATACTGACGTAAGAGCAATAATTACGAATTACAAATTACAAATTATGAATTAGTATCAGTCTGCGCTATCTAAGTGCGATCGCAGATCAATACCAATATTTATTTTTATATAAATAGCACTTTGCAGGTGAGTTCTACGGGTCATATCATGTCCCCCTAATTAGTCGAATAAATTTCTTACTTTCCAAACATCTTCTCAGAGCGATACCTTCTATACGGGACGCTCCGCCAATGCAAGAGTTTTCTACTGATGTTTGATAGAATACTTTCCAAACATCCTCTAACCCTTATCCTCTTTGCCCGTCTGTCTGTTGTTGACGACGCGCTGCTGCTAAAATTATCCGTTGCTCAGCACCTGCGATCGCCTGACATGTCCGCTCGATCGCTTCGGGTTCCACAGAAATGGAAGTTATGCCCCATTCCACTAACCGATCGATAATTTCCGGATAAAGGGCTGGTGCTTGACCGCAGATTGAACAAGGTATGCCAGCATTTTTAGCCATCTGGATGAGTTGGGCGATCGCACTCATAACTGCTGGATGACGTTCATTAAATACTTTTGCTAGCTGTCCTTGTTCTCGATCTACTCCGAGTAATAATTGGGTCAGGTCATTTGTACCAATGGAAATTCCGGCTACACCTGCTTTGACGTATTCTGGCAATAAAAACAGTACGCTTGGCACTTCCGCCATCATCCACAATTCAAATTCTGCCACCTGGGTTAAAAGAGCTTGCTCAACTTTGTGCCGACAAAAGACAAATTCTTCCACAGTCCGAACAAAAGGTAGCAGCAAATGGATATTGCTATACCCAGATTGCTGTACGCTTGCTAAGGCTTTCAGTTCCAACTCAAACACAATCGGATTTCGTACATAGCTGAAGGTACCGCGTTCACCTAACATCGATTGTGAAGAAGATTGTAAACTATCACTCAATGATGGCAAATCTGGCGATCGCCAATCTAAAGAACGATAAAAAACTGGTCTTGGTGCAAAAGCGCGAGCAAACTGCATAATTTGGTCAGACCAACGCTCTAACAATTCTGCTTGACGCCCGCCTAAAATCCAACTATGAGGATGTTGCCCATCTAATATATTGAGTACCATCAATTCTGAGCGCAACAATCCTACCCCATCCACAGGTAAGCTTTTTACCTGCTCTATCAGGCTGGACTGACTCAAGTTAACCAGCAGTTTGGTAGCAATCATAGGTAGATGGGGTGACGCGGTGGTGGGGTGATGAGGTGGTGAGGTGATGGGAGTAGTTTCCTCCATCTCCCCATCTTTCCATCTCCCCATCTCTCCATCTCTGGCTTCTTCTTTGATCCGATAAACTTCTCCTCTGTCGCCATCAAGCAACAGCCGTTCGCCAGTTTGAATTAAGCTTGTAGCTGATTTTGCGTTCACTACTGCTGCTATACCTAATTCTCTGGCCAGAATTGCAGCGTGGCTGGTTAGTCCTCCTTGTTCAGTGATAATACCAGCAACTTGTTGTAGTAATGGTAACCAATCAGGTGTAATTGTTGGTACTACTAAAATTACTCCTTTTGGGATTTGTTCGGGTTTTTGCTGGGAATTCATCATTACTAAAGCATTTGCCACAGTACGTCCTCCTGAGGCTGCAAGTCCCCTGATGAAGTGTAAGTGGGGAATTACAGATTTGGGAGTATTCACTTGTGTTAGGTAAAGCTTGCTAGATGTGGTTGTGCTAGCGATAGTCCATTTAATGGTAAAGGTTTTACCTAGTTCAGTTACTAATTGAGTTCCCAGACCAATTATTTGTTGTACGTATTCTGGTTGTAAAGCATACTGTTTTTGTTGGGCTTCCTGAAGTACGTAAGTAATCAGACAAGTTTTATCTGGTGTTGGGGCTGAGTTCGTCAGAGGTTGGGAAAAAATTGTAGAGGAAGCATCATCAACATCATAAGCCAGCATTTTATTGCCGAGCTGTTGCTCTAGGATAACCCCAGTTTCATTTTGAATGTAGTAGACATCTGGCAATACTTCGCCTTGAGCGATCGCAATTCCTAATCCCCAAGCGGCTTCAATTTCCCACCCAGAGGGGTCGGCTTTTAGCAAACCACTGGCGATCGCATTTTTCACAGGTTGCACCAAAATTCCTAGATTAATTTGTTGCAGGTTAATTCCTGTATGTTGCCAATACAATAAACTTCTGGCACGAAATATTTGACTCCAGGTACGTTTTAATGCCAGAGCGATCGCTTCTTCTTGGCAATGACAAAATACTGATTCCAGCAACCCAGATATATTTACTGCAATCGGTGTGGTATTTGCTACTGATAAACTAGGCCGAAAAATCAAACAGTTAGTTTGCCATTCTCTGGCTGCTGTGAAAATTCTACTTACCCATTGCTGTGGCACAGTTGCACTGAGAATTTCTTCGCGCAAACGCCCAGCCACCTGCTGAAGTTGACGCCAATTACTGACATCTAAGTGTAAGGAAGAGTGAGGTAAGTCAGCAACTAATGACTCTGAACTGTTGAGATTTTCGAGAAATTGCCGCAAAATTTCTGCCGAAACGACAAAACCAGGCACCACCGGATAGCCACGTTGGATAATTCTGCTTAAGTAAAACGCTTTGTCACCTACTTTGGTGCGGTCTTGTAGTTTAATTTGGTCTAGCCAGTAGAGTTTTTCCACTCAATTTGTTAGTTGTCAGTTATCTATTCGTAGTCACAGCCATTCTTGATTTCAGAATGTAAACCTATATTTATTGACCAAAATAATCTTTTATTGAAAAAGAATTCTCACAGAGGTCTAAAATCAGGTAATGTTTAAATCATCACCCGATCGGATTCTAAATTCTGTATTCTCTTAAAAGCTATATTACCAATTAACCTAGTAAATATAATTATCCCTACCAAAACTAACCTTGCCAAACACTTACTATCTTGCAGCTAATGATTGGTTAAATATCAGCTTCCGGCTATGCATCGCATTGGTCATTGGCGGAATTATTGGCTTGGAACGCGAAACTAGGCGCAAACCAGCTGGTTTAAGAACTCATATGCTGGTGAGTTTGGGTTCAGCTTTATTCACCATCATACCTCTGCAAACAGGTGAGCTACAGACCAGTCCGGATGCACTCAGCCGCGTGATTCAGGGAATTGCCACCGGGGTGGGATTTCTCGGCGCTGGAGAAATTGTCCGTCAATCTTCCCAGCCATCACAGCAACTGGAAATCAAAGGACTCACATCAGCAGCGGCTATTTGGGTTTCGGCTGGTTTGGGAATTGCTGCTGGCTGCGGTTTATGGCAGTTAGGATTAATCGGTGGTGTCCTCACTTTTTTGGTTCTCAAGGTTTTTAAAAGGTTAGAAAAACGTGATTAGTAATTAGTTACAGCAGAATTCAGGAGTCAGAATTCAGGAGTCAGAATTCAGGAGTCAGAATTCAGGAGTCAGAATTGGTGAATTCAAAATTAGAATAGGCTCTATACCTTGCTACCAGACCTAAATGATGTACTTCACGCTTCTTTAAAGCTGCTGTATATACTAAATTAATACGCTTGAGTTATGCACTGTGCCTTTATTATTTATTCTTAAATTATGTTTTTTAAATGCAAATATTGAAATTTTAATTATTATTAATAATCTTGGATTACAGGATATTTGAAGAAGCGTGAAGTACATCATCTAGGTCTGGTAGCAAGGCATAGAACCTATTCTAATTCTGAGTTCTGAATTCTGAATTCTGAATTCTGCTGTATTTCTCCTGCCTTCACAAAAAGAATTTGTGAAGATTTCAACCATTGGGAATCGAAAGAACCCAAATGAGTAGTAGTAATCAAGGTTTGAAAGCGGTCTTGAATAGCATCAAGCAGTTGATTTTGTCGAGATAGATCTAGTTCGGCCAGCACATCATCAAGTAATAGCAATGGTGGCTCTTTAACGACTTCTTCAATTAATTGTAATTCTGCTAACTTTAAGGCTAGAACGAGCGTTCGTTGTTGGCCTTGAGAACCGTATTGACGAGCAGGTGTCTGGTTAATGGTTAACTCTACTTCGTCGCGGTGGGGACCCACAAGGGTAGTGCCTTGGTGCAGTTCGGCTACGGATCGCTGTTGAATTTTTGCTAAAAAAGCTTGCTGGACTTGTTCTGGTTGGTTATCTTCTAAAGGGATATTAGGCGTGTACTTGATTTGCAGAATTTCCGTACTACCGCTGATGCTGGTGTGCCAAGCAGTAGCGATGTCAGCCAATCGCTGTATGGCGCGATCGCGGCGTCTAATTACCCGTGTACCTGCGGTAGCTAACTGTGCATCCCACAGAGCAAGTTCTGATTGTAGAGACTTTGTGTACAACGTCTCTACATTGTTTTTTAAAAAGGCATTGCGCTGGCGTAACACATGGTTATACTGCTGCAAAATGTAAGCATAAATTGGTTCAAGTTGAATCAAAAGGGTATCTAACCAATTGCGCCGACCTTCCGGGCCGCCGCGTACTAGTTCTAAATCCAGGCTGGAAAATTGGACTGCATTGAGAACGCCGAGAAAATCCATTTGACGGCGTACGGACTCGCCATTGAGAGCAACGCTACGGCGGCCATTGCGGCGGAGGGTTAAAGTCAGATCGCTAGCACCTATTTGCCGCTCAAGATGAGCATTAATTTGGGCTGTGGCTTCCCCTCCCCTGACTAAATCCCGATCGCGTGCCATACGGTGCGATCGCAATGTCGCCAACAACTCCACCGCCTCCAACAAATTCGACTTTCCCTGAGCGTTATTACCAACCAAAATTGTTTTCGCAGCAGTGAAATCAACCCTCTGGTCTTGGTAATTACGAAATTGTCTCAGTTGTAGAGTTTTCAGGTACATAACGAAAAGTTAGGAGTGAGGAGTTAAAAATTAGGAGTTAGGAGTGATAAATTTGGAGTTTTGAATGCAAAATGTTCTTCAACTCCTAAGTCCTAACTCCTCACTTTTTACACTGCCTTCTTACCCACAATGCGTAAGAATATCTTCTCTAATTCAATCCACACAAACATTAAAGCACTGAAGCCAATACAAACTCCCAATTCTTCCAGAGTGAGGTACTGAGTACCAAAGAAATCTCGCAGGGGTGGGACGTAAACTAGCATCAACTGTAAAATCGTGGTCACGACAACAGCAGCTAGTACAAATATATTAGAAAAGGGATTCATTTCGATGGTCAGTCGGTTGTTGGAGCGAATGGCGATCGCGTGACCCATTTGGGCGATACACAAGGTAGTAAATACCATTGTTTTCCAACGTGGGTCTGGGTTCGCGGGGTCACCGGACAATTGTTGACAATAATTATAAGCCCATGCCATTAAACCAATAGAGATAATCGCAAAGACAATGCCAATCCGAATCATATAAGAACCCAATCCCCTAGCAAAGATGCTTTCGCGGGGGCTAAAAGGCGGACGCTTCATAACATCTGGTTCCGGGGGTTCCACAGCTAATGCCAGAGCTGGCAAACCGTCTGTTACCAAGTTCATCCACAGAATTTGCAAGGGAGTCAAGGGAACACCTCCCAAACCTATTAAGGGTGCGGCGGCAATTGTGATAACTTCGCCAATGTTACTGCCGAGAATGTATTTAATAAAGCGGCGGATATTGGTGTAAACGACTCTACCTTCTTTGGTAGCGCTGACAATGGTAGCGAAGTTGTCATCAAGTAACACCATATCGCTGGCTTCTTTACTGACATCCGTGCCCGTAATGCCCATCGCAATACCGATATCAGCTTGTTTGAGGGCTGGGGCATCGTTGACACCATCACCTGTCATGGCCACAAATCTGCCCCGGCGTTGCAGTGCTTGGACAATTCGTAGTTTGTGTTCTGGGGAAACCCTGGCATAGATGCTCACCAAGTCAACGTTTTGCTCTAGTTCCTGGTCACTCATCCGCTGTAATTCTTGACCTGTCAGTAGGCGTACACCGGAGGGGTTGCCGGAGGCATCGCCTTCTTGGGCAATTCCCAAATCGGTGGCGATGGCTCGTGCTGTTAATTGGTGGTCACCAGTAATCATGACTGGGCGAATTCCTGCTTCCCGACACTCTTGCACAGCCGCCCTAACTTCTGGACGTGGCGCATCTAGCATTCCCACTAATCCCAGCCACACCAAATCTTGTTCGGATGCTTCGTCTGAACCTTCTGGTGGAACCTCAGCAAGGGGCTTGTAGGCAAAACCTAGTACTCGCAAACCTTTACTTGCCATGTTGTCATTTTCTGCCAGAACTTTCTGACGTAGTTCTTCATTCAAGGGAGTTGAGCGATCGCCCAAATAAACTTGAGTGGAACGTGCCAAAATTAACTCTGGCGAACCTTTGGAAAACATTAAGTAAGGTTCAGATTGTAAGAAGTTAGCGTTCACCTTTGGTGTGCCGGAGGCATTCGCTGGATCGATAGCATTCAAAGAGGCTTCACCCGTAGCGACTTCCTGCACCTGAGAAATTACGCTCATCCGCTTGCGTTCCGAGGAGAAGGGAAACTCGCTAACGCGGGGTAACTTACTATTCCACTGGTCTTTTTCGATTCCCGCTTTCCCCGCCAGAGTAACTAACGCCCCCTCTGTGGGATCTCCTAAAATTGCCCATTCCCCTTTTTCTTTTTGCAACACCGAATCATTACAAACGGTACAAGCAACTGACAACGCTGAAATTTCTGGTGACTCCTCTAGGGAAACTTTTTCACCATCTAAAAGAAAATCTCCTGTGGGGGCATAGCCTTCTCCGGTGACGCGAAAAGTTTTGTCATTGGTGAAAACCGATTGCACCACCATTTTATTTTGAGTTAGGGTGCCGGTTTTATCAGAGCAGATGGTGGTTACAGAACCCAATGTTTCCACTGCTGGCAGTTTGCGAATCAAGGCATTCTGGCGCACCATTCGCTGAGTTCCCAGTGCCAAGGTAACGGTAATTACCGCAGGTAGACCTTCTGGGACCACAGCAACCGCCATACTCAAAGATACTTCCAAGAGTTCTTGGATGTTGCTAAAACCTCTGGCCTGGATAACACCGCCGGTGACAACGATCGCCACGAGAACCAAAGAACCCGTAACCAGGACATTGCCTAGTTGAGTCATCCGCTGTTGTAAAGGCGTAGGTTCACTTTCCACCGACTGCAACATGGCGGCAATTTTGCCTAATTCTGTTGTCATGCCGGTGTTGGTTACCAGAACCTTTGCCCGTCCTTGGACGACTTCAGTTCCTTGGAATACCAAATTAATGCGATCGCCTAAATCTGTTTCTTCAGGTAAATTTAGTATTGCTTGTTTGTTGACAGCTTCCGCTTCACCCGTCAGTGCCGACTCTCGCACTTGTAAATTAGACTGTTCGATCAACCGTCCATCTGCGGCTATCTGCATCCCGGCTTCCAGAAGCATCACATCTCCTGGGACTAGTTCCTTGGCTGCTATCTCCACCAATCTGGCATTGCGGATGACTCGCACTAGGGGGGAGGTAAGTTGTTTCAGGGCTGCTAGGGCTTTTTCGGCACGACTTTCTTGGACATAACCGAGTATGCCATTGAGGATAACAATTGCTAGGATAGCGATGGTATCTTTGAATGGTACTTCACCGGGCTTTAAGCTCCCCGACTGCCAAGCCATGAGGTCTAAAAACCCAGAAATCAGAGCTACACCAATCAGCATCAACAACATAATGTTCTTGAACTGATCTAGCAGAATTTCCCAAGCACTACGGCCAGCAGTTTCTTCAAGTTCGTTGGGGCCGTATTTTTGCAACCTTTGTTGAATATCTTCGGGTGTTAAGCCACTGTCTGCGTTACTATCAAGCAGGTCTAGCGCTTTATCAACTTCTAAACTATGCCAAACGGCGGCAGTTTCAGGCAGAGAATTAGCAGACATCGTGTAAGTCACAGGAAATGGTTACAAAATTCGATCATAATTTAGTGATGGCTGGAAAACCATCTCCTAAAGTTACATTCAAGCAATACTAAATCTTATGAGTGTAGAGGGGATTCTTTTGATTTGCAAATTTCTCTTCTGTTGACATATGTGTGACATATATGTGTTATCTCTTACGAAAGAGTTGTTGCAAACACATTCTACTGATAATTGTGAATAATACAAGTCTGAAGTTCGGCTACAGAGAATATGCCACAATTAATTTGAGGCTGTCATTGCTTGAACTGGATGCATGGCACGATCGCATTTCTTGATGAATTTTGGGTCAAGTTTCCAGCCGGGTTTCCGTTTGTAGCAAACTTTTCCAGACAAATTTGGAATTGCTTAAACGTGCTAAACCACTTAATAAATATTTAATTATGAGTTTTGTACTCCCCACTTTGACTGCTAGCCAGATGTTCGGGCAAAAAATAATTCGACCGCTGACTGCTGCTACCCTATCCGGTATTGCTTTCGTTAAAGATAGACTGATTGCCATTGACAGCCTTAAAGGGCATCTACTGGAGATCGATCCCACCTCTGACAACAGTAAAATTATCAATCCGCATCAAGTTAAGGAATTTACCGATGTCACTGGTTTAGCCATCTGGGAAGATACCCTGTGGGTGAGTCGCGATCGCAGTGTTTATTTGTGCAAGCTGAATGCCTTGGGTCTAGAACATTTCGTGACATTGCCTTATCTAGCGGACGGCGTTGCTGTTTGGGAAACAACGGTCTACGTCAGTTGCCAAAGGCTAGGCTACATTCTGATTTTTGACCTGGAAACCCGAAAAGAAATTACCAGATTTTATGCCCCTGGAGTTGGGGTAGAAAATTTGGCAGTTACTCAGGATATGTTGTGGATTTGCGATCGCACTGAACAAACAGTTTACGCGATGGATAGAGCAACTGGAGAGGTTCAATTTAGTGTTCTGACGCCCTTTGAATCGCCTACAGGCATAGCGATACATAAAGATGGCGAAACTGGCAAAGAAAGTTTGTATGTCGCCTACGCCTCCCAGGAGCCTTATATCCGGGACAATCCCAATGCTGACCCGAATCATGAGCTAACTTACCGCGATCGTACTTTTATTCATCCCCTGTATTATCATTACGAGCCAGATAAGCGCTACGCCCTCTCTAATGGCTATCTCATTGAAATGTCCTATGCTGAAGAGATTGCACCCTTAGATGAGGTTTATTTACCCGATGTAGAATGGCGCATTGCCCTACCATCAGAAACTGAGCGTCAAAAGGTGAAACACGTCGAACCCATTGGACTACCCTTCACCGAAGAAGTAATAGATGGCCAACGTGTAGCAGTATTTAAATTTGATTCTCTTACTCCAGGCGAACGCCATATATTTGGCTGGAAAGCACTTTTGGAAGTTCGAGGGATTAAGTATCGCATCACACCCAAAGATGTGGAAGATATACCCGAAGTTTCACCAGAATTGCAAAGCCGCTACCTAGTGGATGACGACGACTTAGCAATGGACACTACTATTGTCCGCCGTGCTGCCAGAGAAGCAATTGGTTCTGAAACCAATCTGTTGCGGAAAATGTACAGCATCCGTAATTATGTTTACGATGAGCTATCTTATGGTATTAAGCCTTACATTGACACACCAGATGTAGTTTTGCAACGCGGCGTTGGTTCCTGTGGCGAATATGTCGGCGTCTTACTTGCCTTATGTCGTTTAAATGGCATACCCTGTCGCACAGTTGGTAGATATAAGTGCCCCCCCAATGGCGAACACCAAGGCGTACCGCTACAACCTGATTTTAATCACGTTTGGCTGGAGTTCTACGTACCGAATTTTGGTTGGTTACCAATGGAATCAAATCCTGATGATGTCGGTCATGGCGGCCCATATCCCACGCGCTTTTTTATGGGCTTGTGCTGGTATCATATTGAAATTGGTAAAGGTATCACCTTTGAAACTGTAACCAGTCAAGGTGCGCGGTTAACCAAAGAAGATATCGCCATTGGGGATTTGGCAATCAATCATATTCGGTTCACAATTCTTAAAGAATTGCCACCTTTTTGAATTAATTCTGGGCTTTAAGTAAAGAGCAACTAGCAAGCGGTAAGTTTTGTCGCGGGGTCTCTCTTACAAAGTTCAGAGCGTTGGTTTCTGACGCTCTAAACTTTGCCCTAAATCCACGTCACAAAACTTAATTACGAATTACGCTAGCGAGTCTTCTCCTAAAGGAAGACGCCAAAAATGAACGACTGTCATTACAATTTACTTTAATTTCTGACATTCACATGGTACTTATAGTCCGTGGACTTATAGAAGTCATAGCCATAAGCTAGGCAGATATAAATAAATACCTAGCTGTCAAATTTTTTTGTGCTTAGACTAGCAATCTTGGCACTTTAGGCTATGAAAAAAAAGCATCCTTGGTTAGTTGAGATTGGTAAAAACATAAGAGCTATTCGAGAATCTAAGGGATTATCTCAAGAAGAACTTGCTGAATTAGTAGAGATAGACCGAACTTACATAGGAGGTATAGAAAGAGGAGAGCGTAATGTTGCCTCACTGAACCTCATAAGAATTGCTATTGCGCTTAACACTGAAGTTGGGAAGTTGTTTCCAAGGCTAGATATGCTTGAGTTGAGTTCTAGGTAGTTAGTTATGACCAGAACTCCTCCAGATTCTCTTGTGCAGTTAATTCATGAAACACTCTCAGAACTATTAGAAAATAATCCAGCTGCAACTTCATCAGAAGCTTATGTTCAGCATTATATGCAATTTGAAATAATGCGAGCCAATATCACTCCTCGCTACTATCTTCGCATTGGTATTAATTATCATGGACAGAAAGTTCAACATCTTCGGATTGATAGTTCAACAGGTAGATTAATTGGTTGGAATCCATTAGGAGATGCTTTGGGAACAGGAAAAAACGCAAAGGTTTTACTCGCAGGTGTCACGATTTTTGTCCGCGATCCACATGAACCGATGATGAATGATGCCAAAATTGGTGGTGGTGATATTCCTCAAAATAAATATATTCGAGTTGAATTTAAAGCTCGTGGTTGGTTAGGGCAAACAAAAAACCTTGATGGCAAACAGCTTGAGAAGGATTTAGATTTATTAAAAGAAGACAAGGCAGATTTGCTTGTTATTTGTCTTTCAGAAACCGCTCATCGAAAATGGAGAGGTGAGGGAGTTTCACATCAAATTATCAGAAGAACTGGTATAAAAAGATTTGAACAGATTCTAGTCGATCCAGAAGAACTTTCTGGTAAAAATATCCTCAAACAACAAATTATTTTTGAGGGTTACAAATGGGTAGTTTCTACTCAAAGAGTTACTGGTTCTTTAAACTCTATTATGCCTGGGGCTGAACATTACATAACGCTTTGTTGGACTGAATAAAAACTAGCTTCTAAGTCAGCAATTTAGAAGTCTGATAGATTATTACTTCTGCTAAACGTTCTTGGTAAGCTTTTACCTGTGTCATTTTTACTTCTAAAGTATTGCAAATTGACATAAGGTAATCAACTCTCTCAACAATGCGTTTTTGCTCCTGAAGAGGAGGAAGAGGAATCATGATTAAACTAAATTCTTTACCTGATATTTCTTTAAAAGTTGTTCCAGAAGCTTGGTAATCTATCTCTTTAGCAGCAAATTTTAAAAAGTAGTAAATGTATTCACTCATTTCTATATAGAAAGGAACGCATGATTTAAAGCCCTGATTTGTGCATAAATCATTCTTAGCAATGGCAACATACCCTATAGGCGCACGACTTGAGAACAAAACAGTGCCTGTTGGCATTAGCTGACATGAACTCTTTTGTAATCCAAGAAGACTAATATCTTTTTTGCCTCGACTAATAAATTTACCTGGTAATCTATATAAGTCAGATGGAGTGATCCAAGGAATACCATCATCAGTATAGTATTCAGATTGATTTGTTCTCGGAGTGCCTCCTCCTACAACTCTCCCAATATCTCCAATACGTACCCATTCCCAACTTTGCGGAATATTGAATGGTATTTCAGTTGACTTAATGGCAATAGATAGAAAGTTATTTCTGACTTTTTTTTCCTCAATTAAACGCTCTTTTTCAGTTTTTATTTTCCCCAGCAAATAGGAAGTAGGCTCGTCATTAATATCTTGAGAAACAAGCCTTCCACAAACTGCTAAATGCAAAATAAGTTCCCGAAGTTTAGCAATTCCATTAGGAGCATCTATCAATATCTCAAAATTTTGTAAAAATCTTTCAACATCCATTTTCTAATTATTCTTCTCTAAAGATGATTTGAGTTCAAACTTTAATTTGTTACGCACTTCACTTAGCTCTGCTGTAAGTATTTGATACTCTTTGAGCATTGCATCTAGATTGATATGTTCCGCTTTATTCTTGTGGGGGTTCTTGATATCTAGGTTGTAATTATTAGCCTTCAAGTCTCCAATTGAAACCTGCCAAGCAAATTCATTTACCTCCCGATTTTCCCACCATTCTTGCTCTGGTGCAAACTCCTCAAAGTAAATCGGCTTGGTTTTGGAGTAAGACTTATAACCTGCTGGGTAAGGGTGTTCGTAATACCAAATCTTTTCTGTCGGTTCGCCTTTGGTGAAAAATAACAGATTAGTTTTAATGCCCGTGTAGGGATTAAATACGCCATTTGGTAAGCGGACAATTGTATGCAGGTTGCAATTTTGCAGCAGTTTTTCTTTAATGCGCGTCTTTACACCTTCCCCAAATAGCGTACCGTCCGGTAGAACTATAGCGCCTCTACCACCTTTTTTGAGCAAATGAGCAATAAGTACCAGAAATAAATCTGCCGTTTCTCGTGTGCGAAAGGTAGAGGGAAAATTGTCCTCAATTCCATCTTCTTCCATTCCACCAAAAGGCGGATTAGTGATAATTATATCTACACATTCTTGAGGATTGTAATCGTGCAATGGTCGAGCCAAAGTATTCTCATGTTCTGCTTCCGGTACATCAATACCATGCAAAATCAGATTTGTTACACAAAGGTTATAAGGTAACGGCTTTTTCTCAGTACCGCGAATCGTGCGTTGCAGAATTTCTGGGACATCAGCGCTTTGGAAATGTTGGTGAATGTAATCAATTGCTGCTGTTAAAAAGCCACCTGTACCGCAAGCAGGATCAAGTACAATTTCGCCCAATTGTGGCTTTACCCTGTCTACAATAAACTTTGTTACTGCACGCGGAGTATAATATTCCCCTGCATTTCCCGCGCTCTGCAAATCTTTGAGAATCTTTTCATAAATTTCGCTGAACAGTTTTTTCTGCTCTTTTTTATTAAAATCAACTTCGTTAAGCTTATTAATTACTTGGCGGATGAGAGTGCCATTTTTCATATAGTTATAGACATCCTCAAACACCTTGCCAATCATCCGCCCACGGGGTTCAGTTGCCGTATTTCTCAGTTCCTTAAGGGTTTTAAATAAAGCATTGTCCACAAAATCTAGTAAAGCATCTCCCGTGATACCTTCTGAATCTGCTGCCCAATTACGCCAACGCAACCCTTCAGGAATTGGAGATTTATAATTATCTTCTACCCGTTCATATTCATCTTCACGGGCATCAAAAACTTTGAGGAAAATCATCCAAACTAACTGGCTGATGCGTTGCGCGTCACCATCTACGCCCGCATCCTTCCGCATGATATCTTGAATAGTTTTAATTGTAGTGCTGATTGACATTACTTCGACTCACTTCTCGCTTGAGAATATCTTATTAATTCGTAGTTTTGTAGCGATTGTATTAAAAGTCAAGAGATCGCTAACCTATCATGATTGATAGGTGCGACACCAGCTAAGCAAGAGATTTATTTTGCAGTTAATTGGCCAAGTTATGGTAAATCAGAAACTGGGGTAGTAGAAATTACAGAACTAACACGTAAGCATTTTTAGATATCATAAGTTACCTAACTATGAGTTCTTAAACTGGGTAATGGATACGATTGATGCTGCTTAAAATCAGCAAACTCGCAAATAGAATTAAATGGACAAAAGCGGCAGTGAGAACCAGGATTGGGAGGGAAAATTTTACTAAAATCACTCGTTTCTTCTTGATATCTTTGTAAATCTTGCTGGTGTTTGTGGGCAATATTCGCTAAATCAAATTTTAAGGATTCTAATTCGGTATTATTAATGCTAATTAACTCAGATTTTTTACAAATTTCGAGATTGTAAAATGAGGCGACAGCTTGTCTACCGGGATAAAGATAACGAGCCGCTAATAAATAAACTAAAGCCTGTCGTCGGTCAAAAGCTGATTTTCCAGTTTTGAAATCCAAAATGTGTAAAGTGCGATCGCTCTCAATGAAAACGCAGTCCATGGCCGCATATAAGCGAAAGCAATAATCTTGTTGTTCAATGACAATCGGCTTGGGAAAACCTTCATCACCGGGAGTTAATTGGATAATATTTTTATCCAACAGCAACGGCGCATCATGATATTTTTTCAAAATTTGCAGCACCCGTTGGCGGACTTGTTCGCTTGAGGTGCCTAATTTTAGTAGCTGTGCAACTTTTTCTACGCCATCTGATTGCTGCAAAAGGTGTCTGTGATTATGAAACTCATAAACGCCTTTTTGAGCAAGTATCCCAATCCGCTGGGGTGCGGTGGCTTTCGCTAACAGTGCTTTGACTTGTGGTTCATGTTGCCGCGCTTTGATAAACCCCCGTCTCATCTGGCAATGCCAGCGTTCTTGCCCTGACGCTGGGGCAACTAAAGACCAAAGGTGATAACTGGCAAAAGGTCGATCGGGGGTTGACATTGCTCAGAAACAGTGAGAGAAAGTACGGTGGGAAGGACTATGTTCGACAGTTTCCGCCGAACATAACTTCGGAGGATACTTGCTGCTACACACGCTTTGCGGGAAGCTTTTAATAGTACTGATGATGTACGGGAGCAAGTGGCAAAAATGAGCGCTAGTAGCAATTCCAGCAAGATAAAATTTGGTACCGATGGATGGCGAGGCATTATTGCCGATGACTTTACTTTTCCCAATGTGCGGAAAGTAACAAGAGCGATCGCCAATTACCTCGAAACAGCCTACACAAAAGATAGACCAGTACTTATTGCCTACGATACTCGGTTTTTAGCTGACCAGTTTGCCCTAACAGCAGCCCAAGTCTTGGCAGATTTGGGTTGGACTGTGAAAATTACTGATCGGGATTGCCCTACACCAGTAATTGCCTACAACGCCCGTCACCTAAATTCCGCTGGGGCGTTAATGTTTACTGCTAGTCATAATCCAGCACCATACTGTGGAATTAAATATATCCCCGATTATGCTGGACCTGCCACTCCAGAGATTACTGATACTATTGTGGCAAATATAGAAAGTGCATCGGATGAACTGCCTAGTAGCAGCCGACCCGATTTAATTTCTACTTTCGATCCCAAGCCAGATTACCTGGAATTTATCTATACCCTACTTGATGTAGAACGAATTAGGAGCGCTAATTTAAAGGTAAAATACGATGCTCTTTATTCTACTTCTCGCGGTTATTTAGATGAAGTTTTGCAACATAGTGGTGTTCAGTTAGAAAGTTTCCACACTTGGAGGGATGTATTATTTGGCGGTGGGATGCCAGAACCCAAAGGAGAACAATTAGTTGAGTTAGTGGAAGCAGTAGTCAAGGATCGCGCCGATTTGGGTTTGGCGACAGATGGAGATAGCGATCGCTTTGGTATTGTTGATGAACAAGGTACTGTCCTCACTCCGAATACTGTGCTGTTAGTTCTAGCACGACATTTAATCAAAAATAAAGGCAAAAGCGGCGCCATCGTCCGCACTGTGGCTACAACCCATCTGCTGGATAATTTCGCGGCTAAATATGGGCTGCAAATTTATGAAACACCAGTGGGCTTTAAATACATCGGTGAAAAAATGCGGGAAACTGCTGTACTCATTGGTGGGGAAGAATCAGGCGGATTAAGTGTAATTGGGCATATTCCCGAAAAAGACGGCGTTTTAGCTGATATGCTGGTGGCAGAAGCCATCGCCTATGAAGGGAAACCCCTAAGTCAGCTAGTTAAAGAAGCGATCGCTGAAGCTGATGGCCCACTTTACAACACCCGCCTTGACTTGCACCTCACCGAGTCTCACAAAACTGCTGTCATCGACTCCTTCACCAAAAATCCACCCACAGAGGTAGCCGGAATTAAAGTCAAGGAAGTCGGGCGTAAAGACGGTATTAAACTCTATTTAGAAGAAGGTAGCTGGGTCTTATTGCGTCCTTCCGGTACAGAACCCTTGGTGCGCGTTTACCTAGAAACCAACTCTCCCGAAAAACTCACCCAAATCTCTCAGGAGATGGAAAGTGTCATTGCTAAGCTAGAAGCAGTAGCAGTTTAATTCAGTCAGATTTAGGAGTTAGGAGTTATAAGTTAAGAATTATTAACTTTTAATTTCTAACTTCTAACTTTTATTCAAATATGAAAACTTTAGCTCCTTTATTGACAATCGTAGTTGTAGCTGTTTGGGTAGTGGCGATCGCAATTATTTCAGTTCAAAATGCCACACCAGTATCGTTAAAATTCTTAACATTCCAATCGATTCAAATACCAGCAGGTTTAGTTTTAGCTTTCAGTGCAGTTATCGGATTAATTGGCACCGCACTGCTGCAACCACTGTGGGGCTTAGCTGGTTCTGGACAGGGTAATTCTCGATTAGAAGATGATGCCGAATTTTTTGTTGATGATGAAGATTTTTGAGGGTTGAAAAAAATATACGCAACTACGCCAGTTAAGTACTGTTCATCTGCTAGTATGCACGAATGTGCATACAATAGATTTAGATGGCGTATCAGTGGGATAGGGATAAAGCAGCAGCCAATCTTCGCAAGCATGACGTTGACTTTGCTGATGCAGTAACTGTATTTTCTGATGATTTAGCAATTACCATCACAGATGAACGTTTTGATGAACAGAGGTTTATTACTACTGGTATGAATGCTTTCGGTCGAGTCCTAGTAGTTGTGTATACATGGCGCAATGATGAGATTCGATTAATTTCTGCTCGCAAAGCTACGCGCTATGAACAACAACAGTATGGGGAAGGATAAATAATGGAAGCTGAGTATGATTTTAGCCAAGGTAAGCGAGGGGCGATTGAACCAACACCAACAGGCAAAACTCGAATTACAATTCGCCTAGATGATGAAGTACTAGCATGGTTTCGTGACCAAGTTCACGCAGCAGGTGGGGGAAATTACCAAACTTTGATTAACGATACCTTGCGTGAGTATATTCAGCAGCGCCGTGAACCTTTAGAAGAGACATTACGGCGAGTATTGCGAGAGGAACTTGAAAGAATAGGAAAATATTGAAAAGCTGTGCAGTACCAAAACATTATTACAATCGAACCGGGGAAGCGAGGTGGTAAACCTTGTATTCGAGGAATGCGAATTACTGTATACGATGTTTTATCTTATCTGGCCTCTGGCATGACCTACGAGGAAGTGCTTGATGACTTTCCTAGGACTTACGCATTGACATAAAAGCAAAAATGGCAGATAGAGTTTTCAAAGCTTTTATCTAGGTTTTTCAATCATATTTTGGCGATCGCCAGCAATCAAAAGCAACCTCCAAAAGCCTGGAACAACGTATTTACGTTGATACACAAAATAGTTCTTTTGTACAGTGCGTAAGTCCTATGACTCTTCTTTGATTCGGTAAATAACAATATATGGCGTGCTAGAAATTACTAACTCTCTTGTGCCTTCTACACGTCCAGGTCGCCCCATAAAAGGGTAATTCTCAAGTTGACTGGCAGCAACTTGAATCTTCAATATCACTTCCTGCGCTGCTTTTGGATTCTCTTTCAGGATGTATCTATGGGCTTGTTCCAAGTTACGAAGCGCACGGCGCAGCCACTTAATCTGCATTTGTGAGTCTTGCAAAAGTCGCTTTTACTTCTTCATCACTGGCAAAGTCTCCAGCATCAGCTTCAGCAATCCCCTTTTGAATCTCATCTATTTGCCACTGATACATTTCTAGATAAGCGGCTACTGCCTCATTAAGTACGTAACTGCGATCGCGGTTGATTCCAGATGCGATCGCACTTTTATAAAATTAAAATGTCCATTCATGATCTGGATCGTCAAGGGCGGCGCGAACAGAAGCTAAATTTGCAAGTTCTTTGAATGGGCTGGATTTAGCTATTTCTGTAATTGAGTTTAAGGTAAGGGCTAGTTGCTCATTATTGCCGGATGCGATCGCAGGTCAACTAGAAGAAAACAGTAGAATAATTATCTCATTAAGAAAAGCACTGTCTCACGAACGAAAACGCTATGAGCAATACCTCAAGAACCGATTGGGCTAGAGTCGATGCAATGAGCGACGAAGACATCGATACCTCAGATATTCCACCCTTGTCAGAAGAATTCTTTGCTAAAGCAGAATTGCGAATGCCCAAGTCACCTGTAGAAATTACAGTTCAGGTAGATCCTGAAACTTTTGCTTGGTTCAAAGCACAGGGAGAAACTGCCGAACAGCAGATGGCTGTAGCATTAAAGATTTATGCAGAAGCACACAAAGCTTATCCTGGCTCTCAGGTGCTGTCAACCTAAGAACCTAAATTTGGCAGTTTTGAGCTAGTTTTCCTTGCAGATAATCAATAAATTCGAGAATTTCTGTATCAGAGAGTTGTAGGCGCGATCGCTTTCCATATTTCTGCTGCAAATACTCTCTACCCTGCTCTGGTGTCCAATTTAATTGTGCTAAATATCTGTCAGTTTGAGCTATCAAAACTGCATGGACTTCTGATTGAGTTGTATTAGCAGATATTTGTATTGGTTCTTGATTTGAATTTTGAAGAGAGTTAATTTTTAAACTTACTTTTTGTCCTAAAGCTTGCCAGTTATTTTCCCTGTGTCCATCCCAACTAACGCCAACAGAACGATGCTCTGTCATAAATTGGAATTTGTTTTTTATCGTCAGATAGCATATACCAACAGTGATCGGCTTCTTTGCTGACAAAGACATATTGAGGTTTGGGAATAGCTCCGAATCCTAATTTAACTTGCATATTTTTAATCAAGATTTTTGTAAATAGATTTATTTGCGAACAAGGATTGACGATTGACTCTATCAAGCGATGAATTCACTTCTAAATATAATTCCCTAGCCAACAAGCAAATTAACAACATAGGTATTTAGATTTTTTCAAAAATTAAATCGGATTGCTATATCAAATTCAAAAATAAACTCTTCTCAACTCTTACTCTCTGCGCCTCTGCGCGACGCCAGTTGCTTTAAGTCGGCAGAGCCGCCCAACGCACTGGCTCCTCTGCGTGAAACAAATTCATTCTAAAATTGATACGAATGTCTTCTAGTCTATATATTTTAATATTTCTTAACGACTACCTATTTATTTTTGATTCAGTCCAGAGATTTTAAGAATTCTAGAAAATATTTAGCAAATTAATAATATTTTACAAAATCAGACTAACTTGCTCTCAAGCAGGAATTAAATGGTCTTGACTACCGTCTGAAAGTTGGGAATTTAGAGCAGATTTCAAATGTCAGTGGCATTTGCAACATAGGGCTGCATATATCTTCGTCTAGCCTTGAACCTGCGCCCCAATCCTCTGAAAACAGCTTGTATGAGAATCAGCTAATTCTATGAAAACCATTTAAAAAAGGGAATCGTAGTTTTTTGTATTTTGTAACTTTTTTTATAAAAACAGTTAAGTAAAAGTTTTTAATAAAGATTTTTATGCTTATATAAATATTTTAAGCTGATATAAAGCTAAATAATCATATTTAAACTAGCTAGCACTAAATAACAACGTTTTACATATTCAGACCCACTTTCTTTTCTACGTAATTTGCCCAATAATGACATCGAGAGACCTCACGCATGTCCGTCTCAGGCTGGGTGAAGGCAAATGTTTGAGCCACAAGTTTGATAAGAAGCTATAAGAGGCAAACAACAGTGAAACTAGCAGTCTACGGAAAAGGTGGTATTGGCAAATCCACAACTAGCTGTAATATATCCGTCGCCCTAGCTAAACGTGGCAAGAAAGTGCTGCAAATTGGCTGCGACCCAAAACATGACAGCACCTTCACCCTGACAGGGTTTTTGATTCCCACAATTATCGACACCCTCCAAGAAAAGGATTATCACTACGAAGATGTCTGGCCGGAAGACGTAATCTACAAAGGCTACGGGGGTGTTGATTGTGTAGAAGCTGGTGGACCACCTGCGGGTGCTGGATGTGGCGGTTATGTCGTAGGTGAAACAGTAAAATTACTGAAAGAACTCAACGCCTTTGATGAGTACGATGTAATTTTGTTCGACGTTCTCGGCGACGTAGTTTGCGGTGGATTTGCAGCACCACTCAATTATGCAGATTACTGCCTGATTGTTACTGACAATGGCTTTGATGCTTTATTTGCTGCTAATCGCATTGCGGCTTCAGTCCGCGAAAAAGCACGAACTCACCCATTGCGTTTAGCTGGGTTAATTGGCAATCGCACCTCCAAGCGCGACTTGATTGAAAAATATATAGAAGCTGTCCCAATGCCAGTTCTAGAGGTTTTACCTTTGATTGAAGATATCCGCGTTTCTCGTGTTAAAGGTAAGACTTTGTTTGAAATGGCAGAGCAAGATCCTTCCCTGGACTACGTTTGCGATTATTATCTCAACATCGCTGACCAAATTTTGGCGCGTCCGGAAGGAGTTGTACCTAACGACTCACCAGATCGGGAATTGTTCTCTTTGTTGTCCGATTTTTATCTAAATCCGGGTAAACCCCAGGTTCCTAATTCAGAAGAGGAACTAGACTTGATGATTGTATAAATCACCAAGTTCTCAGGATGGGGGACAATAACATGGCATTCTTTCACAGCTTTACAGATTCATTAAAGCAGAAGTGGTTGCAATTTTTCCAGATAAATCGGGATTGGATTACCCTGCATATGCAAGTGGAATCGGTGTACACACCTGATGGCGGGAAGCGACCACCTTCTTACCTCATCCTGGGAGTAGTTAACGCCCTAGAACCAAAATTAGCGCAATTGATGTTGCCCTTTGCCAAGCTTAATCCTGATGCTGATACGCTGATTGAAGTGCTGGATTTGCATTTTGACCCAGATTTTGCTCTGGGAAACCGCTGTCGAATCAGCCCAGATGTAGAGAGATACGTAGAAGAAGCAGCAGCTGTAATTGATGAAAAGCCTGAAGATGAAACATTGACACATTCCCATAATGGCTTTGAAGCGATCGCAGTGTCTCAACAATTCACAATGGTGGATGTTGATGATGAAAATCTGGCGTTAAGCGAGTCTGGGGAAAATGAAAATGGCTTTGGTGATATTTCCGAAAGTGAAAATGGCTTTGGTGGTATTTCCTTATCCAACGACGAAGATTTAAAAGATGAGTCCCTCCAAATCTCTAGTGTAGAAGCAGATGAATTTGGCGAAATTACCTTCGATGCAACAACAGCTGCAATTGAAGTAAAGCTGGATGATGACCAACTTGAAGACAGTCCACTAGACGAGAATGCGTTTAGTGACGTGCTGTCAGATGTCTGGGGTGATGAAACATCACTGCAAAAGGCTGAAGAAAATAACGATTTGTTAGGGGAAGAACTGCCAGCTGGCGTTTTTGATGAATCCGAAATTGCCCGTCTCTTCCCCAACGCTTAATTACTAAGTTAGGAGTTAAGAAAAGTGATGAGTGAGAAAAGTTAGGAGTTAAGAGTTAAGAGTTAAGAAGAGTTAGAAATTCAGAAAAGTTAGGAGTAATTTGAAGTTAAGAATTAAGAGTTAGTAATAAAAACTCCTAATTCACAACTCCTAACTCCTAACTCCTAACTCCTAACTGAATTACTCCTAACTCCTAACTCCTAACTGAATTACTCCTAACTGGAAAAATCAAGGGGAGAAAAACCAAAATGACTGTCGCTCAACAACCAGAAGCTTTAAACTTTGAGTGTGAAACTGGGAATTACCATACCTTTTGCCCAATCAGCTGCGTGGCGTGGTTATACCAAAAAATTGAAGATAGTTTCTTTTTGGTGATTGGGACAAAAACTTGTGGCTACTTCTTGCAAAATGCGATGGGGGTGATGATTTTTGCTGAACCCCGCTATGCAATGGCTGAGTTGGAAGAGGGGGATATTTCGGCACAGCTGAATGATTATGAAGAGTTAAAGCGGCTGTGTTTGCAAATTAAACGCGATCGCAATCCTAGTGTAATTGTCTGGATTGGGACTTGCACTACGGAAATTATCAAAACAGATTTGGAAGGCTTGGCACCGAAACTGGAATCCGAAATCGGTATTCCCATCGTTGTTGCGCGTGCAAACGGTCTAGATTACGCCTTCACCCAAGGGGAAGACACCGTGTTAGCAGCAATGGCTAACCGTTGTCCTGATAAGGCTCCCGTGGCGGAAACAGAGAAAAGTGAACGCAATGCGATCGCTAAATTGCTAAACTTCGGCAAGAAGAAAGAAGATGTCGCTCAAGAAGAATCTGAGTACGTAGACCACCCACCCTTAGTTCTCTTTGGTTCCCTTCCTGACCCCGTGGTTACGCAGTTAACCTTGGAACTGAAGAAACAAGGCATCAAAGTTTCCGGCTGGCTACCTGCAAAGCGCTTCACTGAACTGCCAGTACTGGAAGAAGGGTATTATGTCGCTGGTGTCAACCCCTTCCTCAGCCGCACAGCTACAACCTTAATGCGCCGCCGCAAGTGTAAACTCATCGGCGCACCGTTCCCCATTGGTCCCGATGGTACCCGCGCTTGGATTGAGAAAATCTGCTCGGTGTTCGGTATTACTCCCAAGGGTTTGGATGAACGGGAAGCTCAAATTTGGGCAGGTTTGGAAGATTACGTCAAACTGATTCGCGGTAAGTCTGTATTCTTCATGGGTGATAACTTGCTGGAAGTTTCCCAAGCACGATTCTTAATCCGTTGTGGGATGACGGTTCACGAAATTGGCATTCCCTACATGGATAAGCGCTATCAAGCTGCTGAGTTGGCGCTTTTGGAGAAAACTTGCCAGGAAATGAATTCACCTCTGCCAACGATTGTTGAGAAGCCAGATAATTACAATCAACTCCAGCGGATTTATGCGTTGAAACCAGATTTGGTAATTACTGGTATGGCTCATGCTAACCCGTTGGAAGCACGTGGTATTAATACAAAATGGTCTGTTGAGTTCACTTTTGCTCAAATTCACGGCTTTACAAATGCGCGGGATATGTTGGAGTTGGTGACTCGTCCGTTGCGTCGGAATAATAATTTGAAAGATTTGGGTTGGGAGAAGTTGGTGAAGGAAGAAGCAAAGATTTAGATTTGGGTTTGGATTGAGCAACACTATAACACTATATGACTAGAGGCGAACTTTCGGGTTTGCCTTTTTTTATGTCACGCAGAGGCGCAGAGAACGCAGAGGAAGAATTGAGAATAGTTAAGAGTGCTAAGATTTGTTTATTAGACCTCTTGCAAAAGTCTTTCTCTCCGTTCTCTGCGCCTCTGCGTGAGACAAAAAAATATTTATGCAAGAGGTCTATTAGTCTTAGTTTTTTAGTTCTAAATATCATGGAAATTACAAAGTTGTCTCCTCAAGGACAAGTAATTATTCCCCAATCTTTGCGGGAAGCTCATCAATGGGAAGTAGGTCAAGAATTTATTATTATTGATATGGGTGATGGAATTCTTTTAAAGCCTAAGAAACTTTTTCCAGAAACTAAATTAGATGATGTAGCAGGTTGTTTAAAATATCAGGGAAAACCTAAAACTATTGAGGATATGGATAATGCAATTAGCCAAAGTATAGAGGAATCGTGATTTAAAAGTAGAAAACTGGCTCAAACCTGATTAAAAAAGCTAACAAGTTTCTATTCCCTAACTCTAGAACTCACCATGACTCAAAAAAACTATCAACTCTCCCTAACCTTCGAGCAAATTCTTAATCTTGTCCTACAACTTCCCGCACAAGAACAAGAACAACTTATTCAAGAAATAAAGAAAACCTCTTCAAATAATAAAGATGAAGATTTACTTAGTGTTTTTGACAGAATCGGCAGAAATGCTCAAGCCAAAGGATTAACCGAAGAAACTCTAGAAGAATTACTCGCCGATGAATCATAAACTAATTGTCATTGACACAAATGTTTTACTGAGTGCTGCCCTAAGTCCTAATGGAACAGCCCGTAAAGCCCTAGAGAAAGCCTATAAAGAATTCAAAATTGCTCAAAGCGATGAAACTTATCAAGAATTAAACACACGAATTTACAAACGTAAGTTCGATAAATATATCTCAGATGAAGACCGACAATATTTTTTGGACGTAGTTAAAAAATACAGTCAATTTATAGAAATAAAATCTCAAATAAACACCTGTAGAGATCCAGATGACAACAAATTTTTAGAACTTGCTAAAGATGCCAATGCAGAATTTTTAATCACAGGAGATCAAGACCTTTTATCACTCAAAACCCTAGCCGAATATCAAAACCAGATTATTACTCCCAGAGACTTTATTGACCTTGATTAATTCATATTTAATCCTGTAATTAGTTCAGATGGAAGGCTGTAACTCTAAAGGTTTGGACGGAATGATGTACATTAATTCTGCGCCGTCTGGTTTAATTTCTGTAGACGGAGTTAATTTAAGCCAGTCATGAAAGCTGATTCCTAATTGGGATATTGCTTGTACTTCTGTTTGGTAAGATTGAAAACGTCGGTTGGTTTCAATCATAGATTCAACTACAGCCAAAGTTTTAGGAAGACGTGCATAAATCTGCGGCTTAGGATCATCCCAAATTGCTTTACCTACCCAATCTACTTTAGAATCCCAAATTGCTGCTGGTATCGATTCTACCCACTTCCCGTTATTCGGATCTTTAGCCAACATGAATAGATTCATACGTTGCATATCAAAGACTGCATTTTCATTCAAAGTTGGGTCGAGCCATTGATAAATTCGGGTTAGCCTCCGCAAATCAATCTGACCTCTGAACTGAGGCTGTAAGTATACTGCTGGGTTATAAGTAAGCAGAAGCTTAACATATTTCTGAATACGAGAACGAATAACTATTGATCCTTCTTGAAAGCGGCGAAGTGCTGTATCATGTTCTTCTAATTCTAAATAGCAACGTGCTTCAGCTAGGTAGGCTAAAGATAATGTCAGCAGATATTCATCAGCAATTTGGCTTTTTTGCTCAATTTCAATATCTGTGTATTCAGTATAAATATGCTCTGCTTCTAAAAAGCGGTTAATAGCTTGTAGTGCGCTGCTTCTACGATTTTCAGTTTTGTTCATTGTAAAAGCATTATTTGCTAATTCGATTGCAGCACGAAAATTAGCATAGAAACTAAGATCGATTTTACGGTTAATGTGATTTAACAGTTTTTGTGCTTGTTGTAGCTGTTGCTCTAATTCTTTTAAGCGTTGTGCTATCACAGCAAAGCCTATAACTGAGACACCCAGGTTAAGTATACTGACTGCACTAGTTACCTGCAAAATTCCTTGAGTTAGTAGCATACTTCGCCCAATTTCCCCTAACTGATTTCCAGTAGGAGATCCCTGCTCCCGTAACCACGTAACGATATGTTTGCTTCCTACTTCTCGGATTACACCTCCAACCCTTTCCAATGTTCCATCTGCAATTCCTTTAATGATCCAATCAGCAAGCATAAAGGTTACTGTCACTGGTAAAGTCATAATCTTCTCCAAGTTGATAAATACTCAGTAGGGCTATATCTGGCAAAAAGTCGCTTGGATTCTCCGCAGGAAATAACCGCACTTTACTCAGTGTTCCCAATTTGAGTTCTATTGTGTCTAATAACGATCGCTCTTTAAAAAACCCTAGAATATAAAAATGGCGATCGCTCAAATCTCATCTCAATCAAACACAGTTACAATAAGTAGTAAAGTTTGGAAAGTTAAATCAGGAGAAAGTTAGATGAATCTTGAGGAAGCAGTGTTAGAAAGATTACGCCATTTACCTGTGGATAAACAGCAGCAACTATTAGATTTTGCGGAATTTTTGTATCAAAAAACTACTTTGAAGACTCCTTTACTGACTGTTAGAGGATTATGCGCTGATTTAAAAGTAGATATTACTGAAGAAGATATTGCTCAAGCACGTCAAGAAATGTGGGGTAATTTTCCCAGGGATATCGTTTAATGACATCAGTAGTAGCAGATACACATACTTTAATTTGGTACGTTTTTGATTTGCAGAGATTGTCATTAGCCGCATTAACAGCTTTGGAACAAGCAGTTAATACAGGTAATCCTATTTACGTATCAGCTATCACAATCATATAAATTGCTTATTTAGTTGAGAAAAGACGCTTTGCCGAAGAGGTATTAACACGAATTTTAAACGCTTTGGATGACCCAAATATAGGTATTGTACTTGTACCTCTAGATAGGAATGTTTCAGGAGTAGTTCGACAAATTGACCGGATAACTGTTCCTGATATGCCTGATAGGATTATTGCAGCTACAGCTTTTTATTTAGATATTCCTTTAATTACTCGTGATTTACGAATTCAAGCTTTAACCACTATAAAAACTATTTGGTGAAAAGAATTACCAAAATTCTTTAAAGTCGTAGTAACTTTTTTGTCAATTAAATAGCGATCGCTCTTTAAAAAAACCAGAATACAAAGATGGCGATCGCTCAAATCTCATCTCAGTCAGACACAGTTACAATAAGGTAGTAAAGATTGGAGTAAATACCAATTATGCTTACTGGGATTAAACAAAAAGCTGTTGTTGGCAAAGATGGCAAGATTGAACTGTCAGCAACAGAATTACCAGAAGGAACAATGGTAGAAGTCATTGTACTAGTTCAACCATCAACTGAAGAGGATGAAACTACTTATCTTTTGAAATCAGAGACTAATAAAAAACATCTGCTCAAAGCTTTGGAGAATGTAGAAAAAGGAAATCTAATTTATGTAGATTTAGATGAATATGAAAAATGGGGATATTATTTTAGTTAAGGCGATCGCTATTTTTATCCACTGCCTCGTACTCCTGTAAAGTCATGCCTACAATGAAATATAAAACACAAGCTCATAGCACATGACTGAAATTGTCACCCTTCAACTCCCTGAGACACTGGCACAAAGAGCAAAGGAAATTGCTGCTTTCACACATCGGCGACTTGAAGATGTATTACTAGAATGGATTGACCGCGCTATTACCGAACTACCTCTAGAGTCACTACCTGATGCTGAAGTTTTGGCTATGTGTGATATGCAGATGGAAGCTGAACAGCAAGAAGTTTTTAGTGATTTGTTAGCGCGTCACCGAGAGGGACAAATAAATGATTTAGAAGCTCGTCAACTAGATGAACTTATGCAAGTGTACCGACGTGGCTTGATAAGTAAAGCCAGAGCATTAAAAGTGGCTGTTGAACGTGGCTTAATATCCCCTCTCAATTAAAGCAATGGCTCGCTTTTACATTCCTGTAGAGATAGAACGTCGTGTCCGCACTGCTGCTCGAAACCGCTGTGGCTATTGCTTGAGTCCTCAACGTTTGGTAATGGCGCGTTTGGAAATTGAACATATCATTCCCATTTCTAAAGGCGGTAGCAATGATGAATCAAATTTGTGGCTAGCTTGTCCGCTTTGTAATGGCTACAAAAGTGATAAAACTACAGGGGTTGATGTGGAAACGGGTGAGACGGTAAAACTGTTTAACCCTCGTACTCAAGTTTGGTTTGAGCATTTTGGCTGGACTGAAGATGGTCTACGTATTTTTGGTAAAACGCCTACTGGTAGAGTAACTGTTGCAGCTCTACATTTGAGTGATGATGCAGATGCGCTGGAAGTTCGCAGTTATTGGGTACTTGCAGGTTGGCATCCTCCAGAGGATTAAATATTATAGTTAGCTAAAAAGGCGATCGCCTTTTTAGCTTATCAATTTCCGAACATAAAAATCTATGAATAAAACACCCTCTGCACAGGAAAGTCAGCAAATGCTGAAGTGGCTGAACCAAAATCGCCAAATGTTATTAGATTTATATAAAAATCAATATATTGCTTACAATGCCAATGGCTTAATCGCTCACAGTGAAAATTTGCGTCAAGTTCTAAAATCAGCAGAAGCGTCAAATCAAATATTTGCAATTTACTTAGTTCCACTTCGCACTGCTTCTATTGAGATTTTGCCAATTCGGTTTCGTACAGTTGCTCGGCATGATTGGCAGCCAAATTATCATGTAAAACTGAAGCATAGAGATATAGAAATGTCTACAACGATGTTAGTAGACTCTGGTGCTGAACTGAGTTTAATATCATTAAAAGTTGGTCAAGATTTAGGTTATGCTTTGGCTGATGCAGAGTCAACATTATTAGCAGAAACCATCGGCGGAAGAGTTGAGTATGTTTTACGTAATGTTGAAATGACAATTGATGAACACAGTTTTATTGCTCCTGTAGCATGGTTACAAACTAATACAGGTGGACAGCAATTACTTCTAGGAAGAGAAGTTGTATTTGATAAATTTAATATTGAGTTTAGGCAAGCTGATGAGCAAATTATTTTTACATGGCGTCAAGAAAGCTAATCAGTTAATCATAGACAGATTGAACATGCTGTGAATTTCTGGAATACAAAATTTAGATTAATTTCAAATATTTTTTAGAGAATTTGTGATAAAAATTTGCGTGTTCTTTCTTCTTTAGGGTTGCTGAAAAATGTCTCAGGGGTAGCTGACTCGACGAGGGTACCGCTATCCATGAGAATAACTCGGTCGGCGACTTCGCGGGCAAATCCAACTTCGTGGGTGACGACTACCATTGTCATTCCATCACGGGCGAGATTTCGCATTACGTCCAATACTTCCCTTACCATTTCTGGATCTAAGGCTGAGGTGGGTTCGTCAAACAACATGATTTTAGGTTGCATGGCTAAAGCACGTGCGATCGCCACCCGTTGCTGTTGTCCACCAGATAACTGTCCTGGATATTTGTGTGCTTGTTCTAAAATGCCTACTCTTTCTAATAGTTTCATTGCCGATTCTTGAGCTTGTGTTTTTGGCGATCGCCTTACCCAAACTGGTGCCAAAGTAATATTTTGCAGCACCGTCAAATGGGGAAATAAATTAAACTGTTGAAATACCATTCCCACTTCTTGGCGAATTGTTTCAATATTTCGCAAGTCATGACCAAGAGTAATTCCATCAATTTCAATTCTTCCATCTTGGTATTCTTCTAAAGCATTAAACGTGCGAATAAAAGTAGATTTACCAGAACCAGAAGGCCCCATCAAAACTACAACTTCTTGACGATTTACTGTTAAACTCACACCCTGAAGAACGTGGAATTTACCATACCATTTGTGAACATTTTCAGCAATAATTATCGGTTTTTGTTCTGCTAACACAGATTTGTACCTCCGAATTTTTTAGTAAGCTGATGGAGTGATGAGCAATTAATTGATGAATTTAGGTAGTATTGCTCAATTTTGAGTATAGCGATCGCCTATTAATAATAACTCTAATTAGTCCCAGTACAGTTCGGTTAAGGTTTTTTGATCAAAATTCTACATGACAAAGACGCGATAAATCGCCGTCTCTACAAAGAATTGATTGTTGTAGAGACGGCGATTTATCGCGTCTCTTGCTTAACCGAACTCCTAACTACTGACTTAACTGTTTTTCTAAACGTCGAGAAACCAGCGACATTGAGTAACAAAATATCCAGTAAATAAATCCAATAAAGAGATAAACTTCTGCATAGCGACCAAGAAATTCTGGCTGTGCCAAGATAGAACGGGCAATACCTGTGAGTTCTACTAATCCAAGTAAAGATAAAAGTGAAGTGTCTTTAAATAAGCTGATAAATTGACCAACGATAGCAGGAATAACGGCACGTAAAGCTTGAGGCAGAACAATTAATAAAACCACCAAAGCTGTATTTAATCCTAATGCTTTGGCAGCTTCAATTTGTCCCCGTGGAATTGATTGAAGTCCGCCACGTACATTTTCTGCCATGTAAGCAGCACTAAATAAAATCAATCCAGCAATTCCTCGCAATACCCGATCTAAACGCACATCTGCTGGTAAAAATAAGGGAAGCATTACCTGAGCAAGGAACAAAATCCCAATTAATGGGACTCCTCGAATGATTTCAATGTACAGGATAGAAAACCAACGCACTACAGGTAAATCACTTGTCCGTCCTAAAGCCAGTAAAACCCCAATGGGAAAGGAAAGTACAATACTAACTGCTGCCATTAGTAGGGTAAGTAGTAAACCATTCCACAAGTTTGTGGGTACAGATTGCAATCCAAATCCACCGCCAATTAACCACAAAATGACGGGAAAAGATAATAACCATAATAGGGAAAGCCAAGGACTTAATACTTCAGCAAAGTTCCTTCCAATTCCAAAACCTGCAATTATTAAAATTGCAATTAATAGTAACTGTAAGCGGTATATCAAATCCAGTGGTAAAATAATCAAGAAAACACCGACTATAAACGCAAAAAAAGCAATTATACGTCTTGTTAACTGTTGCTTGCTAAAGAAAACGCCTCCAGTTATAGCCCCTAAAATTGCAGCGATCACCAGCACGCTCCAAGGTCGCCAATATAGCGTTTGGGGAAACCTTCCAACTAAAAATAAACGTAAATTAACCTGAATGACTGCCCATTGTGCTTGAGTCGTTGCCCAAGTTATTATTCCTCGTGCTACCCAAAACAAGAACGCCAAACACACAACAGTTAACAAGCTGTTGTACCAAGTACTGAATAGGTTTTTACGCAACCACAACAATTTTGGATTTTGGATTTTGGATTTTGGATTGCTTGTCATCTTAATTATTTATTCTCCCCATGCCTTTGCTAGACTAATTTAAAAAATAATTCCGACAAAGGGAAAGCAAAAAGCAATTAACACTAAATCTTCCCCAATCTAAAATCTCAAATTTAAAATCTCAAATTGTATTATCTCTCTTTAATTTGCACGGCGCGATTAAACAAATTCATAATTAGAGAAATACTCAAGCTCAGGATGAGATACGTGAGCGTAATCAGTAATATTACTTCTACAGCTCTCCCTGTTTGGTTAAAAGTGGTGGAGGCGACAAAATACATATCAGGGTAACCGATGGCGATCGCTAAGCTGGAATTTTTCGTCAAATTGAGATATTGACTCGTCAACGGTGGAATAATTACCCGCAAGGCTTGGGGAAAAATCACCAGGCGCATTACCAACCCTGGTTTTAATCCTAGCGATCGCCCTGCTTCCCATTGTCCCTGAGGTACTGATTGAATTCCACCCCGGACAATTTCCGCAATAAACGCACCCGTGTAAAAAGTTAATCCCAACAACAAAGCTGAAAATTCTGGTGATACCGTAAACCAAGGAAGTTCTAAGCCACTTTGACTCAGGCCAATAAAACCCCAAAGTGATATTTTATTTTCTGTTTTCGGAAAACTGAGGAAAACAGCAAAGTACCAAAATAACAATTGCAGCAGCAAGGGCGTATTACGGAAAATCTCCACATAAACCATAGTGATATTCCGCACTAGCCAGTTGTCAGAAAGTCGGGCAATCCCAGCGGTGATTCCCACAATTGTCGTGAGAAAAATTCCTGCGATCGCCACCCGTAAAGAATTAATTAACCCCACCCATAACGCACGGCTGTAGGTATCAGTTGGTTTGTACCTAATCAGCGTTTCACCAATATCAAAAGAAGCTTGCTGCTTAAGAAAATCAAATCCAAACTGAATGCCCAATTGCTGCAAATTGCGGTTAAGATTACCCCACAGTATTACTACTACAACTACTGTTAAAAATACTGCAAGAAATTGCCCAGCAATTCTCCAAAAGCGGTAGTCATTTATCATTTATCATTTATCATTTGTCATTTGTCATTTGTCAACTGTCATTGGGTATGAGCATTGAGAGAGAGTCCTGAATGAGGAGTTAACAGTTATTCTCCTCCTACTTCCCCTGCCTCCCCTGCCTCCCCTGCCTCCCCATCTCCCCATCTCCCCATCTCCTCACTCCCCACCCCTACCGAAACGGCGGAGAATAAAGCAGTCCCTTTTTATTCCAGAGTTGATTTTGACCGCGAGCTAGATTGAGTTTTGTTTTGGGTCCGAGGTTGCGATCGTAAATCTGTGCATAATTGCCGACATGCTTAATTACTCGTGCTGCAAAGTCCTTTGTTAAGCCGAGTCCTTCACCAAGGTTGCCTTCTGTCCCTAAAAAGCGCTTAATATCTGGGTCATTACTGTTGGCGAACTGACCTACATTCTGGGAAGTAATGCCCAATTCTTCAGCTTTTACCAGAGAATAAACCACCCACTTGAGGGCATCACCCAGCCTAGTGTCTCCTTTAGCAACTGCTGGCGCAAGGGGTTCTGAAGAAATCACTTCTTCAAGAATCACATTGTCTTCTGGTTTGGGCAGGGTTGTACGCCGAGAAACCAATGCCGAACGATCGGCTGTAATGCCATCACAACGCCCTTGAACATAGGTAGCAAAGGTAACATTAACGTCTTCAAAGACAACGGGTTTGTAAGTAATGCCCCTTTTTCGCATTTGGTCTGCTAAGTTCTGTTCGGTAGTAGTGCCAGTTTGAACACAAATAGCTTTATCTTTCAAATCTGCCAGGGATTTAATATTGCTACTTTTGCGAACCATGATGCTTTGTCCATCGTAAAAGACTACGGGTGCAAATTCCAGACCAACTGAAGTATCACGACTCAAAGTCCAGGTAGTGTTACGGCTGAGAACGTCTACTTCCCCAGTCTGCAAAGCTGTAAACCGCTCTTTGGTATTGAGATTGCGAAATTCTACTGCATCTGGTTTGTCAAACAAAGCAGCTGCCATCGCCCTGCAAATATCTACGTCAATGCCGCTGTATTTACCGTCAGTTCCCACAAAGCTGAACCCTGGAATTTCACCACTTACACCGCAAATTACTTGACCACGGCTTTTAATACTATCCCAACGATTTGTAGTTGCTGGTACTGGTCGATTGGCGCCTGGGCTGCTGGCTGTATTTGGTGTTTGTCCTGATCCTCCACCACAAGCAGTCATGGTCAAGATTAGGGGAGCGATCGCTACAATGAAACCTGATTTATGCATAAACTTCATAGTTATAGACAATAAAATGTATTATTCACTACACTCATTTGGGTAAAAACAATTTGTTGCTTGTCATATAAAACTCTACCAGCCTCCAGGCTATATTTCTTCACCGTTAAAAGCAGTAGTTGAAGTTTCGACTGATTTTTGAAAAGCCTGAGATATTTTGTGGAAATTGTCTTAACTTAGCTTCAACTTACCACTTTTATTTAAAACTCTATCAGGATACTAAATAGCAATCTGTTTATCAAACCTGGAAGATAATATTAAAATTCTAGCGATACCAATTCTGTATTTTTCACTGCCTAAGAGTTGGTAACAACCAATTATCGCATCTTTAATAATGAACAAAAAAGCTTCATCAAATACTATTCACAGCCCAGCATCAAAATCTGTTTTTCCTATCCCCAATGCCCCATTCCCCATGCCCCATACCCCATGCCCTATTTACCATAAGTAGCCACACTAACTCAAACAACTACCACTCGCAGGTTAAACTAGGTCTGGTAACAGCTGCTCCACCATTCCTTATGAGGCTTTTATGGGAGCTAACCTCAAACAAATTGCCAAGTACTTAGATAACCTTGGTTGGGACTACCGTTTTGATGATGAAGAAGACCGTATTATAACAGGTGTGGAAGCTGATAACTTAGAAGATTTTCTCATAGTTGTCCAACTGGATGAGGACGGAAAATTTTTCCGAGTATTTGCCCCTCAAGTTCTGGCAGGAATTCAAGAGCATCCTCACAAGGCAGCTATCCTACAGACAATGCTTGCCATTTCTTGGGAAACCAAAATGTTGCAATGGGAGTACGATCCATCCGATGGCGAAATCCGTGCCATCATCGAGTTCCCCCTGGAAGACTCAATTCTCACAGAAAGGCAATTTCACCGTTGTCTGAGTGGATTAATTCAGATTGTAGATGGTATAGCGATACCTCGCCTGAAAGAAGTTATGGCAACAGGACTCGATCCGGGAAATATAGAACTTGGAGAAAGACTATTACTCAGTATCCAAGAAGAAGCTCCAGGATTGCTAGATTTACTAGAAAAGGCAATGGAAGCACGAAAAAAACGAGGAAGTTTTCCCAATGAGTGAGACGGATCGTTACTGAAATAGCTATACTCCAAAGTGATACCCTCACTATATACTGAAATTTTCTGGGGCTGGATATTATGACATCCTATGCAACCTCCTCTGCTAAAGCGGAAATGAGTGAACTCCGGCGGTTGAAAGGCTTACTACCGCCAGAATTGCAGAGCTGGGTCACGGTAGAAGGCACAACTGAGGTCAATCCACCCCTGATCCGCTGCGAAGAAATTGGTAAAGACCAAGTAGAAATTCAAATTGACTTGGTGAAATGGGATGCCCTCGCAATGGATCAGCGTAATCTGCTGTTCTGGCATGAAGTTGCTCGCGTTCAAAATGACACAATTCCCAAAGACGGTTGGGAAATGGCAGCACTAGCCATCGGTTTAGGTGGTGCTGTCGGTGAATTATGGGTACAAGATGGATTACTTTTGGTGTTAGCTTTGGCGCTGTGTGGCGTGTCAGGCTGGCGATTATATCAAAAGAATAGTGGGGAGAAGCAACTAAGAGAACTGCTCGATGCTGATGAAAAAGCGATCGCCTTGGCAACTCGTTTTGGCTATACCCTCCCCAACGCCTACAAGAGTCTTGGTAGCGCCTTAAAAACCCTGATTGATAATACTCCTAGCAAGCGTCAACGGTCGAAATACGAAGCAAGGCTCTCTGCCCTCAAACGCAGCGCTAATAAAGCAAAAGCTAAATCTAAAACGATGGATGAAGGCGCACTGTAGTAACCAGAAAGTAGGTTGGGTGGGCGATACCCACCCCTAAAATATCTCAATAATTGACCGTGGTAACTTCAGATTCTTGCAAGGTGCTTTTTGATAGCTAGCAACTTTATCAAGCAACAAAAGCTCAACAAAAATTCATATATTGATTTTATTAACAAAATTTAATATAAATTTATATTTGCCTTAACGATATCTTTAGTAAGACTTACCTTTTACATAGCCAAATATAAACAGGCTATTTTACAGTTGGTTGAGCATTTTATGTGTCTGGGGTATTACCCGCACTTGCTTAAGAAACTGTTTCATCAAAGCTTGCCACATCAAAACTCTATCGGGCGCAGGGGCAAGCGCAGGTATTGGAGAAAATTGTTCAGACTCTATCAAAGGCGTAACAGGCTGCAAAAATACTGGTATATCTGGACTCACATCTGCCACTAGCAGAGCTGAACGTTCCAACTCAGCAGGATCTGTGTTTTGAGACACAATTATCTTGACAAAAATACTTTTATATGATTCATGACATAGTTGGAGAAATTTAGCATGTTCTTGCCAATGACTTTCGCCGCTGACACTGGGCAACTTGAAATCCATCCCCACGGAGTCTAAGTAGGGGAGAATCATCGCTAGTTGTTCTGGGCGGTGTCCACCAGTTTCTAAGTATATAGGTAGACCGGTTATGGCTCGCACTTCGGGTAGAAACTGCGTTAAAAATTGGGCATGAAGAAGTGGTTCGCCCCCCGTTAAGCTAATGCTATCGTGTAGAGAAGGTAGATTTTGTCTTTGGACCCATTCTATTAATATGGGTAATGGGACGGGATTAGAGTAAATTTCAAAGTCGCGTAATCCAGGCGATCGCTCTATCCGGCAATTAAGAGGTGCATTCCAAGTGTGGGCGCTATCACAAAAATGACAGCGCAAATCACACAAAGCAAAACGAATAAAAATCTGACGTGTTCCTACATTGAGTCCTTCGCCTTGAATGGCAGAGAAGACCTCAACTAGGCGTGCGGTAGATGTAACCGTAGTTTTAGCAATCATTTGATCAGAGTAACGCGATCGCGTTGCGTCGGCACAACAGCAAGAATATTTTTTAGCTTCTTGTTCTATTGTGAATCGTCGCTAGCGATTTCCAATCTGAGAAAGAGCAAATAATAATTAGTCCTAATTACATCTAAGTAATTTTCAAAGGACAAAATAATGTTTGGCAGATCACATTATACATGGCAACGAAAGTGCAGAGCTTCATGACTAGCCAACCGACAGAGGTCGATTTTCCCGTTCATTCCCTAAACGACACGGTTATAGTGCAGGTGCCGACACGGTTGAGCGTGCTGGAGGCTTTGGCCTTTAAGCAAACCTGCCAAAACTTAATCCAACCGAATTCATATCCCAAGCAAATCATCATTGACTTTGACCAAACTACTTTTATGGATAGTAGTGGTTTGGGTGCCTTGGTCAGTAATTTTAAATACGCCCAGGCTAAAGGTATTGGATTCAGACTGCGGAATGTAACACCCCAGGTGATGGCAGTTTTAAAACTCACGGGGTTGGATCAAGTTTTCCCCCTAGAGTCTGTAGATAATGAGTCGCTAATAGAACAACAAGATTTAAAAGATAACCGGAGGACAGTTTCCCGTCAAGTAGAGCAGTTACCCACGACTCATCCTTCCGTAGCATCTTGGATGAAACGATTCTTAGATATTATCGGGTCAGTGGTTGGGTTATTAATTACAGGAATTTTGTCGATTCCCATTGCGATCGCTATTCAAATTAACGATCCCGGGCCGATTTTCTTTAGTCAAACCCGCTGTGGTTGGATGGGAAAACGGTTTAAAATTTGGAAGTTCCGCTCTATGTGTGTGGATGCGGAAGCAAAGAAATCCCAAGTCAAAAACCAAGTGCAAGGTGCCTTTTTCAAGAATGAAAATGACCCCAGAATTACCAAGGTAGGGCGTTTTTTACGGCGAACTAGTCTTGACGAACTACCCCAATTTTGGAACGTACTCAAAGGGGAAATGAGTTTAGTAGGCACTAGGCCACCCACACCCGATGAAGTGGAACGCTACGAAGTACCAGAGTGGCAACGTTTAGATGTCAAACCCGGTATGACTGGCGAATGGCAAGTAAATGGCCGCTCTACAGTCCGTAGTTTTGAAGATGTAATTCGCCTAGATTTGCAGTATCAAAAAAATTGGAGTTTGGTTTACGATTTAAAGCTAATTTTCAAAACTATAGCGATTCTGTTTAATAGAAACAGTGGTGCTGTTTAGCTAACTATCCTTATTCACAATTTTTTGCTAACTTGCAATTCTCACGATAATTGTTCAATACACCCAAGCTCAAAAAGGGCTTGGGTTGGACAGCAACATCTCCCTCACGCTTTAACTCTTCCCAATTTAAGTAATATAACGCCAAAGAAAAATTTTTATTTACTCGCAATAAAGATGAATAATTATTTAATAATTCAAAAACTGTATTTAGGTTATTTTCCTGATATTGTTGTGCGAGTTTGAAAGCTAAATTACTTGCTTCTTGGAATTTCTGGGATTTTATTGATAATTCGTTAGCCGCTTCAGCTTCAGCTGCCAAATGAGTTATTTCTACAAATATTGAAGTTGTTGGAGATTGAGAACTAATACGTTCTTCCAACTTATGCCTATCTTGAATAACTAAATTTTGAAGTTCATTTATGTCAATAGTTTCTAACAAATCTTTGTTAAAGATACCTTCTGAATTTGTAAGATAAGGCGTTTTCATGATTTACCTATCCTCAAAACAGGAGTCGCAAACACTACCATATTTTTCAGCCAAGTGCAAAGGCGCATTTTTCTTAGCGCCTTTGCGTGAGATTATCCCACCGCCTTTTGAACACCAACGACTTCAACTTGCTGCACTTCTGGCAATAAACGCTTCACGCCTTGCTTGACAAACCCCTGCAAAAAGGCAATTTGCTGATTTTGCCCAAATACCTTTTGCAGAGTTTCTCGCAATTTATCCAAATTCAAATTAGTTCCAGAATCTACTGCTATTTCTTGTTGTTGGAAATATTCAACTAAACTTAATCCAGCGACTCTGGTCAGATAAGCTGCACTTACTCCCTGCACCAAACCACCAGCAACAAAGGTAACAGCATTACTTTTGAGAACAGTACCAATAGCCTTGGTAGAAAGTTCAACTAAACCGAGTTTCAGCATCAAACTTCCCATTGTTCCAGCTACGGTTTGTGCCTGTTCTAGGGAAAATTTCTGCTGATAAATGTTGCCCAAATCCATTACCATTTGAGCATTAATGGCCGCAGTCGCCAGGATGTCAAGTGCTGGTACTGGGTTAGCAAAGGCAGCAGCCGCAGCTATCCACTGATATTGTTCAATAATTGGGGTGGCGCGATCGCATCTAATTCCATTCAGGCAGTTTTTCGCCTCAGCTTTCAACAACCCGGCTTTTCTCATGGTAGTTACCCAAACTAGCCGTTGTTTTTGCTGTGCTAAAATTTCACCCAACTGCTGGGTTAACTGCTGGATATCTGGTGCTGGTTGTTCCATCCACTCTTGCACAGAACCATCGGCGTCATGCTTTCGTACTTTGACGGGGATGGGAGAAGCCGCAGTTGCAACTACATTTCCCTGCATCCGCTGTTTCAATGACAGCAAAACGCTACCACGTTCATCGGCTAAATATTGGTCTTGTTTGTTGATAACCAGCATTGCGGGCTGATTTACTGCTTTTAGCTGCTGTAAAGTTTGAAATTCTGAGTCTGTCAAATCACCGTTTGTCAAAAACAGCACAAAATCAGATTTTGCTACTTCTGCCAAAACAGATGCATCGGAATTCTCACCTGTTTCTCTAAACAAAGGTGCTGTTTCTTGTAGAGACACAAAATTTCCTGCCTCTAGATTTTGTTCTAAGACTTCAATTAAAGTACTTTTACCGACGGATTTTCCACCAGTCACAGCCACTTTAATTTCTTGCCTGTCTAATTCGAACGACAATTGGGCAAGTTGTTCTCTGAGTGTCTCTAGTGCCTGATGGTTTTCTGCTTCCTGTGCTAGTTGGTTAATTACAACTTCAGCAATAGAAATCGCACTTTCTACAGTCGCCCGATCTACAAGCATACTATCTAGCTGTTCTAAAGCGTTTTTCGGGCGATTTTGTTGGAATAACCACAAACCACCGCCTACAGCTAAGGCACTCAATAAACTAAACTCACCCACCTGCATTATTGAATGATGCCAACTTTGTAACATCCACAGAGAAAAGGACAGTCCCAATCCTCCCACTAAAATTGGTCGCTGCAACTTCACAACCATGACTCTCCGCGCCTTTTAGATGGCTATTTATTCCAGAATAGATTAAAATCCTGCTTCTTGGAATTGAACAGGCGATCTAACACAATTTTCTTTACTTACAGATGCTTGTGAGATTAACAAGATAAGAACTAGGTCAACCTAATTCAACGTAAAGCACTACAATTCTATGCATTTAGTTGAGTGTAGTCTATGAAATGTGGCATAATACACAAAAAAATATTTAAAGGCATAAACTTATGAGTTCTCATCAAGGTGGCAGAGGTTGGTTAGGTGGAATAGCTGCAATCATTGGTGCTATTGCAGTATCAATTAGCACTCTTCACCAAATAGGTATTTTTCCTACTTCAAAGAACAATCAATCTCCAACCCTATCTACTCCACCACTAACTGTATCCCAAGGCTCAACTTCATTCGACCCTAAACCAATAATTCCACCTCCACCAGAACAGGCAGAAATAGAAACAGTTATCAATACTTCATATCTTACTTACCGCATTGCTTTTAGGGATTTAAATAAAGCAGAACTGCAAGCTTTATTCACTGGGGAAGCACTCAAAGCTAAAGAGAGGTTGATAGAAGCAAATTCTAAATTACCTTCCGGCGATAAACTTGCTTTCGTCAATATTGAATATGATTACAGCAATACTCAATTTGAGGATTATCAAGTTATTGATAATGAAAGAGTAAAAATAAAAGCTACGAAAATAATAAAAAGTATTACATTTTGGGCTGACGCAAATCGTTGCATAGGATATCAACCTGAACACTCTTCAATACAAATATTTGATTTAGTAAAAACCTCTACAGGATGGTTAATAAGTAACGTTAAGGCGCTTCACAAAACTACAGTCTATGGTGGTCAATGTCCTACCTAACCGTTCAGTGGGTGTCCGAGCTAGCTCTTCTCAAGACAAAACCCTGTAATCTTTTTAGAAAACAGGGTTTTATTTGTTCTTTCATTTGGTGGCGGGAAGTGGATTTGAACCACTGACCTTCGGGTTATGAGCCCGACGAGCTACCAGGCTGCTCTATCCCGCGTCGCTCTTGACTTTTCTAGTCTAACTCAAAGTCAAGAGTTTGGCAACTACAAAAACGATAATTCTCCAATTACTTCTAAACGTTTGTATTTTCCTAAGGTGACAAACTTTTCACAGAGGCTTTCTGCGGCGCTGGGACTAATCCAACCCATTTGTTGGAGTAAGTGAATAGCAACGGCATGTTTTGCCCGTTTTGCCCCATCCATAACTTTAATTGCTAATCCCATGCCTTCACCGAGTCTACCAATGCACTGCACTCCTTCGGCACCAGATTTGCTCACCAGTTCCCCTGGAGTTAAACGCATCAGTTCCGTATCAAATTCTCCATCCCCTGCTACCATTGCTGGGTGATGAGTCATGGCACGGACAATGCGCTCCATATCCAAGTTGGTACTAGAAGCTAGCAGGGCGTATAAAGAGGCCATTTGACCGAGTTGCATCAAATAAGTCGGTGCGCCACAGTCATCATGGGCGCTGATAAATTCCTCTGCTGGCATTCGCAGCAATTCTGCTACTTTGCATAAAATCAACTGCTGTATTGGGTGTTTGCGTTCCAAGTAGTTGTTTAAAGGCCAATGGCGTTGCTGACAAACAGCTAGCATCCCCGCATGTTTACCAGAGCAATTGTATTCCAGAGGACTGCGTTTGCCTTCAGGAATCGGACACTGGAGTATAGTGGGGTCAAGATCAGCCCGCCAAAGGATGTTAAATACCTGTCGGACTTGCTCTATTGTTCCTTTATGGGAACTTGTGATAATTGCTAAATCGCGATCGCTGAGGTCATAGCGTTCCAGTGTACCTGTAGTGGTGACTGCGAGTGCCTGAAATGGTTTGAGCGCTGAACGAATAAATGCAGCAGTTTCAGAGTTACCAGCGACGGTTAAAACCCGTCCGCGTTCGTCGCATACAACAGCCTGGACTATATGCTTGGATTCAATGATACCTTCACGCAGCAACCGGACTTCCAGTGCTGTAGCTTGAGTTCGTTTTCCCATTGTCATGGGTTTATTTTTATCACTTTTTTATTATTTGTCATGAGTCATGAGTCATTAGTCATGAGTCATTAGTCATTTGTCCTTCGTCCTTTGTTTATTTACTAATGACCAATGCCCAATGCCCAATGCCCAATGCCCAATGCCCAATGACTAATGACGGTTTACAACAAATGCCAAACTATAGTACCAGTAACAAACATTCCCGCCAAGCCAGCAAAGGTAAATTGCAACCGCCGTAGGATAGGTTTAATTTCGTATGCCACGATCAAGCGATCGCGATTGAGGATTTCTTGTGGCTTTGTCCAGGTTTGACCGTCGTACCAGCCTGACTCTTCATAGAATACTGTGGGACTGCAAAGGCGATCGCACACGTAAAACCAGCCTAAATACAACCTTACCACTGCCAGCAGTACCCCCAGACTTGCCCCTGCTGCACCACAGAGAATAAAATGGGCAATATATTTCTGTGGGGGAAAACTTGCTGCTGCTACAGGCCCAGCTACAAGCCAAGATAAACCCCAAATCCAAACCATCTTCGTGATATAATCGCGCAAATGTAAAATGCTATCACGAAATAGCCAGGAAGCTTTTAACTCTTCGTACTCGTTGAGCGGTTGTTGATCTATAGGAACTGGGCAATTTGAAACCGAAGACCGAATCATGTTGGCTTACCCCCACCCTCATCAGATTCTGGAAAGGAAATACGTTCTGCATGAATCCAGAACGCTTCTAAATTATAAAACTCGCGTTCCTTGGGCATCATGATGTGAACGATGACTTCACCGTAGTCTTGTAGTACCCAACTGCCTTCGGCTTTTCCTTCTGTCCTTAAAGGGCGTCGTTGTAATTCAGTTTCGACTTTTGCTTCAATTGCTTGAGCGATCGCCCTTACCTGTACCCTAGAATAACCAGTCATCATCACAAAGTAATCTGCTAGATAAGATACGTCTGCTACTCTGAGCAATAAAATATCACCAGCTTTGCGATCTGATGCAGCAACAGCTATCATTGCAGCTAATTTTCCGCTTGCTTCTTCTATTTGGGTGGGGTTTCTCAGCACACTCTTCGTCAGTGGGACAGATTGTAATGGGAAATTTCCTTGGAAATAATCAGTCATTAAACCTCAGGTGCTTTCTTCCTTTTGAAACAATTGTTTACATTTACTTAACAAATAACAAACAATTGATCTGAAAATGTATCAATGGGTTTTTTTGAATACTAACAAAAAAACAGGTGTCTATGGAGGCTAGCTTAAAAAAGGGAGTAGGGAGTGGGGAGTAGGGAGGAGGGAGGAGGGGAAGAAACGTTTTTTATGTTTTGTTACGAGATTTTCCCGCGATTGACTGTCTTGAAAGAGGGACTGGGGACTGGGAAAAGAATATTTTCATGCCATCGTTGTGTGATTGCTGATGCGACCGTCTAGCTTGAAAATAGGAATTAGAAATTAGGGGGCGATTCCTTGTCGCCTTTATGGGGATATTCGGAATTTTGCTTTGCAGGACTAGACTTTAGGCTGGCTATTACAACTTACGATACAAGAGAACGCACTCATGCCCGATCTGCCAAAAGTCTGATTGGCATAAATGTAGCAGTAGGTGTTTGGGGATACTAAAGCAGCCTTATTATATTAAGTAAAAAAATTCATATTCCCACGCCTTGAATGAAGTGAAGCCGTGGGATTTTTGATTCAATACCAATTCAGCTAAAAGCTTGCTTCAGTATTGTTATTTTTTAAGTAAGATTGAATACAATCAAATTTTCTGTGATTGAGATTTTGACATCAACTCTACTGAAAGCGCAAATATAGAACCTAACTGCACTGTCGTAGATTACACCTCTTGTTTGGTAACTATTGTCGAGTGAATTGCTCTACGATCTGCGATTAATGAGTAACACAAGGATTCATATTGATTTAAAGCTTGCTCAAAAGCATACTGCTCAACGGCATATTGGCGACTTTTATAACCTAGAGTTTTAACTTTTTCGGGGTTTTGATACAAGTTTAAAATTGCCATTGCTAAAGCTTGGGGATCTTCTGGAGGAACGATAACCCCGCCGCCACTTTGCTTGATAGCCCTTGCTGCGGTACCTTTATCAGGCACAGAGGCGACTAAAGCCCGTCCACTAGCAAGTAGCACTTGAATTTTTGACGGCATATTGAAGGATATAACATTTTTCTTTTGCACCACCAAACCAACATCCGCGGCTGCTAACATTTGTGGTAAATTTTTCCGGGGTTGAAATGGGAGTAGCAAAACATTATCTGCACCACAGTCTAAACACTCCTGTTGCAATCTCTGTAAACCTTTTGCCTCTCCGACGATGACAAAGGCAATATCTGGGATGTGGCGCAACATAGAAGCAGCTTTGACAACGCTTTCTAAGCCTTGGGTGAGGGCAATGTTACCAGAATACAGGACTACAAATTTATCATTCAGGTTGTGTGTCGTGCGGAAAGGGTTATTTTTTTGAGGCAAGGGGCGGATAAAATTAACATCAACCCAGTTAGGAATTTGCACAATTTTGTCAGCTTCTACGCCCTTAGATCGCAAATTTTCCACAAATCCATCGGCGATGACGCTAATTTTACTAGCACTGCGGTAAGCAAATTTTTCCAAGAATGTAAACAACTGGATGAGTAATTTATTTTTAAGTAGACCGACGTGAACAGCTGCTTCTGGTAATATGTCTTGTAGATTCAAAACCACAGGGCAAGCACGTAACCATCCTAAAAGAGCAACTGGCACACAGCTTGGTAGGGATGGCGAGGTTGAGAGAATAACATCTGGACGCCAACCTATGAGGGCAGGTACAAAACTAGTCACAACGAAACTAGCATCTAGCAACACTCGATCTAGTAGATTGGGTTCTGGACGAATCCAAACGTAACTACGTTGAATTTCAACCCCATTTTTGTATTCGGTGAGATACCACTTGCCCCGATATTCCTGGTAAATTTGACGCTCAGGATAGTTAGGCATAGCAGTAACTACGCGCACTTGGTGTCCCCGCTTCACTAGTCCCTCTGCTAATTCAGTCATTAGTGGGGCAATACCAATTGGTTCTGGATAGTAATTGTAGGAGTAAATTAAAATTCGCATAGAAAATTAGTCTCAAGTGCCCGGGTTTTTTATTTAATGACAATAGTTGTCTTAAATATCTCTGTGAGGTTGAAATATCCTATATTTAATTGTGGCTTCCGAGTCTCTCGATGTCAGGGATTTTTCTTAAAGATTGAGTAAATTTTGATATTAAATCCTTACGGAATATGCAAAGAATAGTGACTATTTAATACACAATTTAAAATGTTTATTGATGATTGGTACGTAAGTAAAAACCCCATGATTTATGAAAATAATACCAGTATTTAACAATAATAGTGATTGAATGAGCGATCGCCCTTGTATTTTCTCTTTTTTTGCTGGCTCAGGTTTCCTGGATTTAGGTTTTGAAACCAGTGGTTTTAACATTGTTTATGTTAATGAAATTTTTTCCCCATTCATGGCAGCATACCGCTATTCACGGCAGGCTCTCAATCTAGGGTTGCCAGAATACGGATATTATGACGGCGAAGCAGGAGACGTAAGTAAACTCATCCAAGGTTCACAAGCACAACATATTTGCGAGTTAGTCAAAGACTGCCGTAAATTTAATCATATTGTTGGCTTTATTGGTGGGCCTCCCTGTCCTGATTTTTCCATTGGGGGAAAAAACAGAGGCAATTTAGGAGATAATGGCAAGCTTTCGACTTCCTATGTGCAATTAATTTGTCAAAATCTCCCAGATTTTTTTTTATTTGAGAATGTTAAGGGTTTGTGGAAGACGAAGAAGCACCGTTTATTTTTTGAATCCCTGAAGCAACAATTACAGCAAGCAGGATATATATTAACAGAGCGGTTAATTAATGCAATTGAATATGGCGTACCCCAAGATCGGGAAAGAATTATTTTGATTGGATTCCAAAATAATTTTATCAAAGAGATGGGTAGAGACTTTAGTAGGCAACAATTACTAAATGAACATATTTTTCCTTGGCAAAATCAGATTTTATACGAGAAAAAAAATGTTTTTGCTTACCCTTGGCGTAAGTGCGATCCATTTCAAGAAAATTCCATTATTCCTTGTCCTCCTGATATTCCTCAAAAATTAACAGTTGAATACTGGTTTATAAAAAATAATGTCCTCAAGCATCCCAATGCTGAACATTACTTTCAACCAAGGGCAGGTATCACAAAATTTGCTGCTGTTGATGAAGGAGATGATTCTAAGAAATCTTTTAAACGTCTGCATAGATGGCGTTATTCTCCAACAGCTTGCTATGGAAATAATGAAGTACATTTACATCCTTATAAAGTCCGGCGAATTTCTGTAGCAGAAGCTTTAGCTATCCAATCTTTACCTGCAAATTTCGTGCTTCCAGAGAATATGTCACTTACAAATATGTTTAAAATTATTGGTAATGGCGTACCATACTTGGCATCAAAAGCGTTAGCTCAAACTATTATTAACTTCTTAGTAACTGATGTGAGAAATACTGTTGATATTCCTAACCTTACTGGCACTTAATGTCAACTTAAATACTTACAGAAATTCTGAGACATCTGCAAAGCTGACATTCGAGATCAGTTAGCAGCTTATTTTCAGAATAAACTCGTAATAAATGTGGTTTAATATATATATAAAAAATGTTTTAATTTTTTATAAACTTTAATAATCAATCACTGGTACAAGACACGATGGCAGCAGACTATCCGGACATTGATATTGCGCCATTTATAGATCATGCCCTGTTAACGCCAACGGCTACTCCAGAGCAAGTTGAGCAATGGTGTGAAGAAGCATATAGATTCAATTTTGCGGCGGTTTGCCTGTATCCCGCCTATGTCAAGCAAGCAGTTGAACTCCTCCACGGTAAGAACCCGAAAGTCTGCACGGTGATTGGCTTTCCTGCTGGTGCAACGACTTCAGCAGTCAAGTTGTATGAGGCTCAAGAAGCGGCGGAAAGTGGGGCTACTGAGTTGGATGTGGTAATCAACTTGGGCTGGTTGAAAGCTGGCAAAACAGAAGAAGTTCATCGTGAGATTGCCGAAATTTGCGAGGAGACTGGACAGACTGTCAAGGTAATTTTGGAAACTAACCTGTTGACAGATGCGGAGAAAAAAATAGCTGCTGAAATATCTATGGAAGCGGGAGCAAGTTTCTTAAAAACCAGTACTGGTTGGAATGGTGGTGCCACTGTGGCTGATGTGCGACTTTTGAAGGAATTGGCGAAAGAAAGGGTGGGAATTAAAGCTTCAGGTGGTATCCGTACTATCGATCAAGCTCTAGACTTAATTGTAGCGGGTGCTACTAGATTAGGCACATCTCGCGGTATCGATTTGATCCGCCAGCGCGATAACCTGGAAAAGGGTGAATAGTCATTTGTTTTTTGTTCTTTGTCATTTGTCCAAAGTCCAATATGTTTATTTACTAATAACCAATGACCAATGACCAATGACCAATGACCAATAACTAATAACTAATCACTAATGACTAATGAGTAGAACCTATAAAGCAACCGGAATTAATCTTAAAACCCAGGCGCTCGGAGAATCGGATAAAATAGTGACAATTTTGACACCAGAATTCGGTCTAATTCGAGCAGTGGCTCCAGGGGCGCGCAAGCACAACTCCAGTTTGGGCGGCAGGAGCGGTATGTTCGCTGTTAATGAACTATTGATTGCCAAAGGGCGATCGCTTGATAAAATTACTCAAGCACAGACCTTAAAAACTTATCCAGGTCTAGCTAAAAATTTGGGAAAATTAGCTGCTGGCCAGTATTTAGCAGAAATAGTACTGTGTCAAGCTTTGAGCGAACAACCCCAAGAAGAACTTTATGAGTTATTCAACGAACATCTCCATCGATTGGAGGTGTTGTCTAGTGGAAATACATCTGGTGTTTTAGCTCATCTGGCTCATGGGGTTTTTCACCTTTTAGCCTTAGCAGGATTGACACCGCAAGTACAAGTTTGTTGCTTGTCTGGGCGGCCCCTCACACCAGATTTTACAAACCCCAACTGGCAGGTAGGATTTAGCATCCCTGCGGGTGGAATTGTTTGTTTAGAAGCTTGGGAACGTTTGCGAAGAGAGGGGGAGATGAGGAAGATGAGGAAGATGAGGGAGATGAGGGAGATGAGGGAGATTAATAACAAACCTCCAATGCCCCATGCCCAAACAATTGTTGTCCATCGGCAAGAAATACCTGTGATTTCTAGTCGTCCTAGTGCAATGGAACTAGCTTTGCTTCAAAATCTATCGCAACCAGAAATCGTGCAAATTGATGGTGCAAGAGATCATAACTGGTTATCTGTTGAGCAGATTTTACGCCACTATGCTCAGTATCAATTAGGCCGTCCTATTCGCTCTGCTACCTTGATCGACTCTTATTTTGCTGCCAACCATGATGCAATCGTCTGATTTGGATAAAAAAATCCTGCCTTTATCACCAAGCCTCGTCAAAAAACAGAATAGGGCATCAGATCACATATTAACTAATCACCTGAGTGCCGTCTCCAAGTCTACACCTAATCAAATCAATGGGCAAGAAATTTCCCCAAAAGACGTTTCTAAAAACGATCAAAGTTGGACGGAAATACCAAAAGCTCATGTTACAAGCCAATCAGAAACACCAACCCAAGACCAATTAACTACTGGCCAAACAGATAAAAATAATGATAACGGCAATGGGCTAGACCTACACAATGGGAAGAATTTACCAGTAACCATTATTCCAGAAACAGAACCAGCGAAATTACATGAGCCTGCTTCAGAGAATGCAAAACAGCGGGGGTTTGTGCCAGTATTAAAAAACTTTAATTTCCTGGCTCTTTGGGGCGGTCAAGTTTTCTGCCAACTAGCAGATAAAGTTTATTTGGTGCTGATGATTGCTTTGATTAATACTCAGTTTCAGGGTGGGAATCAAAGTATTAGTGGATGGGTGTCAGCCTTGATGATGGCTTTCACTATTCCAGCGGTATTATTTGGTTCCGTCGCTGGTGTGTTTGTAGACCGCTGGCCGAAAAAGGGTGTGCTGGTGGCAACGAATGTTTGGCGCGGTATTTTGGTTTTCTCAATTCCCTTCTTACTGTGGGTGACTCATGATTGGAAACCCATAGGAGTGTTACCAGTAGGTTTTTTAATCATTCTGAGTGTGACTTTTTTAGTTTCCACGCTGACGCAGTTTTTTGCCCCAGCGGAACAGGCGGCAATTCCTTTAGTAGTAGAAGAACAGCATTTACTCTCGGCTAATTCGCTTTACACAACAACGATGATGGCATCGGTAATTGTTGGGTTTGCCGTTGGGGAACCGTTGTTAGCGATCGCCGATAGACTTTGGTTGCAATTTAGTGGTAGTAGTGGTTTGGGCAAAGAACTTTTAGTGGGTGGCAGTTATGCGATCGCTGGAATCATTTTGTTCCTTCTGAGAACTAACGAAAAACCTCACCCACCCGAAACAGAATTCCCTCACGTATTCTCTGACTTACGGGATGGTCTGGCTTACCTGAAAGCCAATCATCGCGTCCGTAATGCTTTACTCCAGCTAATTATCTTGTTTTCTGTCTTCGCAGCCTTAACTGTTTTAGCTGTTCGTATGGCAGAAATAATTCCCAATATGAAAGCCTCCCAATTCGGCTTTTTACTTGCAGCTGGTGGTGTTGGTATTGCCGCTGGAGCAACAATTCTCGGTCAATTTGGTCAAAGGTTTTCCTACACCCAACTAAGTTTGTGCGGTTGTCTGGGTATGGCAGCATCGCTGATTGGTCTGTCAATATTTACCACACAATTGTGGTTAATTTTGTTACTAGTTGCTTTATTAGGTGTCTTTGGGGCACTAGTAGGCATTCCCATGCAAACCACGATTCAAACAGAAACTCCTCCAGAAATGCGTGGTAAAGTTTTTGGTCTACAGAACAATGTCGTTAACATTGCTCTTTCCTTACCATTGGCATTAGCTGGTGTAGCAGAAACCTTTGTAGGGTTACAGGCAGTTTTTTTGGGATTAGCAGCGATCGTTTTTTCAGGAGGAATATTAACCTGGTATAACTCACATCACTAGTTATCAACAGCAGCTATTATTCATGACCTTGAAGTAATTACTAATTTACTTAAAACTTTTGCGTTCGTGTTAAACTAAGGTCAGTCAAAATTTATCGCATACTTGCCGGATATCAATCTGACATTAGCCAGAATAAGTTGTTTAAATATAAGAGATTAACAACTTATAAGTTGAATCAATACAGCCATCAACTCAGCAGTTTAATTAGCTAAAAAAATAGCTTTTTGAACTAATTTTTGGCATGTATTACTAATAATTAAAGACCAGCAAGTATACCACGATAAAAGCAACAAAGGACGCAAAAGTAATACATCAAACCCGCTTTTCTTACAGCTAAATAAAGAATGCGTATAGCCTGGATTGGAAAAAAATCGCCCTTTTGCGGCAATGTCACCTACAGTAGAGAAATTACAAATGCCTTGCTAGACAAGGGACATCAAGTTAGCTTTCTCCACTTCGCTCAAGAAGAATCAGAACCTGACAATTGGCCAAATCTCCAAGAAGTTCCCCTACCTTTTATTTATAAATCTCAGGTTTACACAATCCCGACTTTTAAAGCGACTAAAGTTTTAACTGACTCGCTGCGGAAAATTAAGCCAGATGTTGTACATGCTTCCTTAACCCTATCTCCTCTTGATTTTGTTCTACCGGAAATCTGTGAGGAACTGAGGTTACCTTTAGTTGCTACTTTTCATACACCGTTTGCTGGGAAGGGAGCAAAGCTGATATCAGGAACACAGCTTTTGGCTTATCAACTCTACGCGCCTTTTTTGGTTAACTACGATCGCGTAATTGTATTTTCCCAAATTCAGCGGGAATTATTGGCACGTATGGGTGTAAGGGAAGAAAATATTGCGATCATTCCCAACGGTGTTGATCCCATCAAGTATTCTCCAGGGGCTTCTAAACTCAAAGCAGAATTTCAAGCCGAACGCTTGTTTGTTTATCAAGGTCGAATAGCCCCAGAGAAAAATGTGGAAGCCCTCCTGAGAGCTTGGAAGCAGTCGCAAATGGAGGCTAATAGCAAGCTGTTGATTGTTGGCGATGGGCCTTTGAAGTCTTCTTTAGAGCCGTTTTATGGTTGGGAATATGGCATTAATTGGTTAGGATTTGTTGCTGATGAAAATCGGCGCATCGAAATTTTGCGGGGCGCGGATGTATTTATTTTGCCTTCATTGGTAGAGGGACTATCTTTGTCTTTGTTAGAAGCAATGTCATGTGGGGTGGCTTGTTTGGCAACAGATGTCGGTGCAGATGGAGAAGTTTTGGAAAAGGGAGCGGGTATAGTTATTAATACCAAAACAGTGCGATCGCAATTGAGAACTCTTTTACCAGTGTTACAAGACCATTCAGAGTTAACAACCCTACTGGGGCAAAAAGCCAGACAGCGTGTATTAGACCGCTATACCCTCACTAAGAATGTTACTCTGCTGGAAGAACTTTATAAAGAAGTTTTAACACAGCGACCTTTACCAGTTAGTCGCAGAGCATAGGGAAAGAGGAAAAGTGCGATCGCACTGAAAATTCTCAGATGGTGATGAGTGCGATCGGGCAGCAATGTTAGGCAGCATTGGGTAGTATTATTGACTCTCACCGGACTAAAGTCACGGTGATTCAAACTGTTGTTGCGAATGAGGCTAAAGCCATCATTCTCCACAGTTATCTTTCAAGGGATTAACCCTGTGGGACAGTCAAAAGTCCCCTACCGT
>JAESFX010000121.1_pt1 | contig 93768 bp, 71 predicted proteins | sample 9269501 | NCBI WGS metagenome assembly JAESFX01 (sample SAMN14515570, study PRJNA621655) | algae metagenome | isolation source: Desmonostoc geniculatum HA4340-LM1 and co-occurring heterotrophs from cave... | place: USA: Maniniholo cave, Kauai, Hawaii | collected 2009-07-28
GCGTGACGAGAGTTCTTTATTCTCTTGTTTTTGTAATTCCGAGATTTCTGTATTTTTTCGTTTCTTATGAGGGGTGGTAATGGCATCATCTCCTATATAGGCTTTATCGCCAAGAAACTGTTGTGTGATAATTTCTACTCCAGCTTTTTATTATCTCATGCTATTTATATTAAGGATAAGTCTAATGGCATCAGCAGCCGCCCAAACTTGAGCATTGCTGGGGTGGATCTTAAAGGTAATATTTTGCTGATTGGCGATCTTCTGGGTGAATTGCATCTAACCAATCTGAATAGTTGTGATACAAGTCCTCACAACTTTTTTGCCAGATGGTTTGGTATGCATTGCTCACATATAGAACTTGCTGATTTTGAATATCGGTCATCCAGAATACTGCTTGGATGTTTTCTGCCAGCTGACGAAACTTTTCTTCGCTCTCGCGTAAAGCTTCTTCGATGCCTTTGCGCTTGGTGATATCTTGGTGAACCGCAACCAGAACGTCGCCGTAGTCTGGATGCCTGAATACAGAAGTCGTCACACTACACCAAAATGGTGTACCGTCTTTTTTAAGATTCTGGATTTCATAGGTGGCTTCAGTATTTTGTAAGAGGGCAGACAGAGTGGCTTGATTTACATCTTCAGTAGTTACCGATTTGGTGACACAGTTTACAATCGAAACGTGCTGACCGTTTAGTTCACTAGAGTCATAGCCAAACATCTGCTCAAATTTAGGATTGGCATAGATAATGATTGCATTATCTATTCTCACTAAGCAAATGCCTTCCCCCATATTGCGGGTGATTACAGCCTGAAGCTCCAGCATTTGCGCCTGTTCTAAAAGTGTGAGTTGGGTTTGTTGCTGCTCTATCACTGTTTTTTGCAGGCGATCGTTCGTCTCTGTCAGTTGTGCAGTGCGTTCTTGCACCCGTTGTTCAAGTTCGGCATTGAGTTGTTGTAGGTCAATTTCTGCCTGTTTGCGCTCCGTTAGTTCTATCTGTAACTGTTTAAACAAATCTGCTTGCTGGATAGCAATGCTTACCTGCGCTCCTAACTGTTGCAACAGAGTAATTTCTGAAGATTGCCACTCACGAGGAGCCGCACATTGATGAGCCGCCAGTAATCCCCACAATTCATCTCCCAAGGAAACAGGAACGACGAGATTTGCCCTCACCTGGAGACTTTCCAAAAATTCAACGTGACAGGGACTAATTCCGGCAGTGTAAATATCAGTTTTCGCAGTGACTAAGCCTTGTTTAAAGGGTTCGACGTTTTCTTCACCAATGCAAGGGTCGTAAATTTGGAGTGGTAAAAGAGCCATCCATTCTGGTGCAACAGACTCAACAACAATCGTTCCACCCCAACCTGGATAAAATTGAAAGATAGTGACGCGATCGCACTCCAGAAAATGCCGCACTTCATCGACAGTGGTTTGCAAGATATCTTGTAAATTCAGCGATCGCCGGATACGCTGGCTCATCTCCATGACTAAACGCTGTTGTTCAAATTACTGTTGCAGCGTTTCTTGTGCTTGTTTGCGCTCGTCAAGAGTCATCAGCAATTGCTCGGCATTTTCCTGAGACAATTGTTGGTTGAGTTGTTACTTCCAGCCCCCAAGGAGTTAGCAACGCCGATAATCCAGCCAGCATTACAGGATCATCATCTACGATTAAGACTTTGGCTTCGGAAGTTTTAGGTTGAGGTAAGACACGAGCGATCGCCTGAAAAATCTGCTCGGTTGTCGCCGATTTATGCAAAAATTGTCTAGCTCCTAAACGCGATACTGCCAGTCGATCTGCCAGGGTATCTCGTCCTGTAAAAACAATTACTGGAATATTTGGCGATCGCTCTACTATCTCGCTCAATAATGTTAATCCGTCTTCCTCTGTTGTCGGAAAACTCAAATCCAGTAAAACAGCGTCAGGAGTTTTTAAGGAAAAAAGCGATCGGGCTGTTGCTAAGTTTGGTGCAACCTTCATCCTGATACCCCATGAGTCAGCTTCTACCTGCAACCGCTCCGTCAGCATCACATCATGATCGATGACTAATAGACGATAAGGTTGGTTCATCGGTAAGTTTTGAGCGGTGGAAGTGACAGCAGGCTTGGTTAACTCTTGCTAGTAATGCTTCTGGGTCGAATGGCTTGATGACGTAATCATCTGCTCCGGCATCTAACCCTGCCACAATATCTGCATTAGAATTTTTGCCTGTTAGCAAGAGAATAGATTTACGGTAGCCTTGCGATCGCAGTTGCCGACACAAGGTAATCCCATCCAGTTTCGGAATTAGCCAGTCCAGCAAAATCAACTCATATTCAGTCGATAGCGCTAGTTCTAATCCAGCTTGTCCATTGCTTGCGATGTCGATAGTATAACGATTTGCACTCAACAACTCGAAGAGTGCTGTACTCAGTAATACGTCATCCTCTACCAACAAAATTTTCATCAGTTGTATCTAAAAGAAGATGCTTATGACACCTTCGCGATCGCAGGGCAAACTATCTGCGTGGTCAAACTTCTGTGTAATTTTAATATATTGTTACAAATTTTACAAGAAGTTAATTTAAATTTTCCAGTCTAATATATTTTTTATAAATCTTCATAAATATAGTTTCCAGAATTATTAATTGACCAAGCCCCGTTGGAGCGGGAGTCGGGAAAAAAATAGCGACCCCAACTACCGCTCTACAAGCCCCGTCTTTTAAGACAATTGCAAAGGCCCAAGGTCTCAAGCCCCGTTCAATGCTATCTTCCCCACTCCCTACTCCCTTCTTGTTGACTGCCTTTACTGAGGATCGCTAATCCGATTCCAGTGCCAGGGTAGGCTTCGATGCTGTGTAGACGCTCGAAAACACCAAAAATCCGCTCCCAATGCTGTGGTGAGATGCCTATGCCATTGTCTTCTACCCACAAACGCACCCAGGGTTTGCGGCGTTCTGCCCATACATATAATCTTGGCCATCGCTGTCTAAGCGATCGCTATAATCTTCCTGTAGTGCTTGAGCTGGTGAGTACAGCGATACCGTAGCTTTTTTGCCAGGAACGGTTTTTAATCTGCATTAGTCACGGATGATTGTTTTTGGCGATCGGCATAACTGGCAAGAGCTGGCGAAGTCAGATTGTACTTGTAGTGGAGTCTTTTAACCGTCGAACTGGATTAGGCAACCGTTTTGGTAGCTGGTTGTTAGAACGTGGTTTTACTCCCAAATATGCTTATCTTGGCACTCATAAAGAAGGTTGCGGCGGTATCCCTTCTTAAACAACACTGTAAATAATGTATGAGTGTAGACAATTTACTAGTTTAATTATAGTTTAACGTCTGTAAGAAAAAATACAGCAGACTTCAGTATGGGCTACGCCTGTTCGCCTTTGAGGTTGGCGTAGCCATTGGAGGAAACCTCCGCTTATACGAGATTGTCGATCCTATGATTTTTGAGCTTTGCGAGTTAGCGTGCGATCGCATTAGTGAACGCGTCCAACAGCAAGCTGAAAGCCTAAAAACTCTTCGGAGCAAAACAGCAATTTTTTAAACAAGAAAACACCCTCATTTTGAGAGTGCTAGTAGGTGGTAATGATTATGGACGTGGATGAAATTATCAAACGCTATGCCGCTGGAGAACGAAGCTTTCAGCGAGTAAATCTCCAAGAAGCAGAGCTAACCAATGCCAACCTCAGAGGTACAGATTTTAGCAATGCTGATTTACGCCAAACACGGCTGGGTAAAACCAACTTTAACCAAGCATGTCTGCGAGAGGCAAATCTTAGTGAAGCAATTCTCTGGGGTATAGATCTAAGTGAAGCAGACTTGTATCGCGCCATTCTGCGTGAAGCTGATTTGACTGGTGCAAAGCTGGTTGAGACACGCCTAGACGAAGCCAACTTAATCAAAGCTAGTTTAGGTGGTGCTAATTTGAATGGTGCAAAGCTCTCTAGTTGTCTGCTAATTCAAACAGACTTCCGCCCTAGTGCCAATCAGAACCACTTGGCGATCGAATTCTGTTGCTTCGAGTCCCAGAGAATGGTAAAAACTAGCACGTTCGTGAACCGTCAGCGTGTGGGTGGCAAATACTGATAACAGGAAAAAGCGACTCCATAATCTGGCTTTCCAGGTTTTCCAAAGTTGTGGTTGCGATCGCAATAATGCTTTGAATATATCCCCGTGACGGTTTTCGTCTTGACACCAACTTTCAAATTTGCCGAAGATGGGGTAAAACTGGTTTTCTGGATGCTTTTGTAAATGCCGGTAGATAATCATGATTAAAATTTCTACATTTCTTTAGCAATGTTCAAAGTTAGCAAACTTGGAATAAGCGATACACTAAGAAAAATTCCTTGAGGAAACGTTAATGGCACGGTCAAACGGAATTAAAAGTGAAACTTCTGCACAGGAATTGCCTACAACTTCAGACCAAGATACAGTAACAATTGAAGAAGAGCTTGAATCAGTGGAGGGTGGCCAGAATATTGATGATATCTTGAACTCGCTAAAAAGCTTACTGAGTTCCGTGGAAAAGCTCCAAAAAGTCCGCCAAGAAGTGGGCGACATCAAGCCCTTGATTGGGCGGATGCTCGATGGGGAACTAGTTAGTGGTGAAGAACTTGAGCAACTCAAAACAGGTGTGAGCAGTCTTTTTCGCCTTGTTCGCGCTCATAGCGATCATCAAGCAGCTTTGGCTAAAGCGCAACCTGCAAGAAACTTGCTAGATCAAGTACTCAAAGAGCGTAAAGCTAATTGAATTGGGGACTGGGGATTGGGAAGAGGATGGGGAGACGAGTCTGAGCTAGGGCTTCCGAAGAACAGAACTTCTTTCAAGAAACAAGGCAGGAGGCAGAGGGCATGTTTATTTCATTCGTAGCGGGTGGTGTGCCGCCTGTGCGCCTGCTCCTAAGGGAGACGCTACGCCAACGGAAGAGGCAAAGAATTTTAAACCAAGCATTGTTGACTTAACAGACTACCATACCCCATGCCTCATGCCCTATTTTCAGGTAAGTTTTCTATCTGACAGCTAAAAAGTTTTGAAAGATCGCGGTAAGCTAGTTGGAATTAAAGCTGATTATGTCAGTAAATTGTTAAATTAGCTGCTCAGTTTTTCGGGGTGAAATTTGCAATGACTGTAAATCTGAAGTCTTTAGAAAACCCAATTCTAGCGGCAGATTCAAAAACTGCTGCTAATGCTCAAAAAAACCGCTACATTCCCTTGCATCATCGACGTATTCTTTGTATCTTTCCCAAATACAGCCGCTCATTTGGCACATTTCACTACGCCTATCCACTGATGGGTAATGTCCGGGCTTTTATGCCACCCCAAGGTATTTTAATTGTGGCTGCTTACTTGCCTCAAGAATGGGAAGTCCGGTTTATTGATGAGAATGTCAAATCGGCAACGAAGGCTGATTACCAATGGGCTGATGTGGTAATTGTCAGTGGAATGCATATCCAAAAGCCACAGATAAATGAAATTAATGAACTTGCCCATCGATCTGGCAAAATCACAGTTATCGGTGGTCCTTCTGTATCTGGTTGCCCAGAATATTATCCAGAATTTGATATTTTACACTTGGGTGAATTGGGAGATGCAACCGATCGCATGATCGAGTATCTAGACCAAAATTCCCTTCGTCCCCAAGCACAAATTCGCTTTGAAACCAAAGAACGTTTGCCTCTGACGGAGTTTCCCACACCAGCTTATCATTTATTGAATATTAATGATTATTTTTTGGCAAACGTGCAGTTTTCTAGTGGTTGCCCTTATCGTTGCGAGTTTTGTGATATTCCAGAACTCTATGGACGCAATCCCCGGATGAAAACGCCAGAGCAAGTTGTCGCTGAGTTAGATGCAATGCGGCAATCAGGCAATTTGGGAGCAGTGTATTTTGTTGATGATAACTTTGTTGGCGATCGCCGCGCTGCCATGAAGTTGCTTCCCCACCTGATTGACTGGCAAAAGCGCAATGGCTACCCCATTCAATTTGCCTGTGAAGCAACCCTCAACCTCGCTCAAAGTCCAAAACTCCTGGAAATGATGCGCGAAGCCTATTTCTGCACCATCTTTTGCGGCATCGAAACACCAGAACCAGAAGCTCTCCACGCTATTTCCAAAGACCAAAATCTGAGTATGCCAATTTTAAAAGCGATTCAGGTTTTAAATAGCTATGGTATGGAAGTCGTATCGGGGATCATCATCGGCTTAGATACAGATACACCAGAAACAGGCGATCGAATTCTCGAATTTATTCGGGCGTCCCAAATTCCCATGTTGACAATTAACCTACTTCATGCATTGCCAAGAACACCTTTATGGCGCAGATTAGAAGCAGAAGGACGACTTGTATTTGATGAAAGCCGGGAATCAAATGTTGAGTTTTTGATGCCTTACGAGCAAGTTGTCGAAATGTGGCGGCGCTGCATCACCACAGCTTACGAGCCGGAATTTTTATATCAGCGGTTCGCCTACAACATAGAACATACCTACCCAAACCGTATCAAAGTTCCTAACAGCCCAGCTCGGACTTCTGGGGCTAATATTCGCAAAGGTTTAACTTATTTAATCAATATTTTGCTGCGGATAGGCATATTTAGTAACTATCGCCAAACATTCTGGAAAATGGCCAAGCCAGCATTGAAAACAGGTGATATTGAAAGCTTGATTCACGTTGGGCTTGTGGGACATCATCTCATTAAGTTTGCCCAAGATTGCGCTAAAAACCAAGAATCGGCTTCGTTTTATTCCCAAAAAATCCTGACTAAAGTTCGTAGTTAGTAAATTGCGAATTGGGAATTGCGAATTGCGAATTGTTTTAACCACCGCTTGCATTGGACATCTGGTGAAAAACAATAGACCTCTTGCAAAAGTCCTTATTTTCGCCTTCTTCTTTGCGTCTTTGCGCCTTTGCGTGAGACAAAAAATTATTTATGCAAGAAGTCTAATGTAAAGACGTAGCAATGCCACGTCTCTCAATTCTGAATTCCCCTGTAGGATATACGGAGGTACTACCCCAATGTATGATTTAATAGCGAGGAAATTGATGTAAAATAAAAATCTATATCTATAGACAGATGTGGTAATTATCAGTGTAGATATTCAAGTCTCAAATATGAAAGATGCGATCGCCTATTTTGGTTTTCGCCAAGTCTTTCGGCGTCAGGTTAACTAATGTCGCTAGACGTAAGTCAAAAGGTTAAAGGTTTTTTCTTTTCCCTTTCCCCTTCCCCTTTTCCGCAAAACCCGACAAGTATTGGTAGTCTCAGTTGCAAGCAAATAAAAGCCCTCTGATAAAACAGGGGCTTTTGGCAGATATGGTTAGCTAAGGGGACAAAAACAACAGAACTAATGCAAACACTTGGTAATTTGATGTGGATGCAATAGGTTGCTATGTAAGTAAATAGTATCAGACGACTATCAAATCAGATACTCATATGCATCACATGTGCAACAGATTTAGGACTTATCATTAAGGCAGCAGGGGGGCAGAGGAGCAGGGGGGCAGAGGGGAAGGGTTTTTGGTTTTCTGCATAGATTCGGGAATCATAACTAATTAGCCGGACATGATATTACGCAAACTCTACGAACTCTTGGCGTTCTTCTCTACGAGACGCTGCGCGTTGGCGAAGCCTCTCGTAGAGAAGGCGGTTCGATAAATTAAGCGAAGTTAGCTATTTTTGCGTAAGTCCTGAGATTAACTACATTGGTGTCAACTTCAGCAAAAGCCTTTGAAAATCACGTAAGCTTGGGGTTTAAATAAACCTTAAGAGACCTGAAATACCTTTACTCCTAGCACTGCTGGAAGAACATACTTAATATTTTTTATAAAAACTTCATGGAATGTTTTTATTTGTGATAGGAGTATTTTATACGTTGAGTAATTTGTACTATAGAATAATATCTAATAAATTCCATGTATTGTCTAAGTATATTGGTAAAAGTACTAATTTGCTTGAAACTCATTCTGCGAAAACACAACACTTTTGCCTAAAATACTTAATATCTAATTTAAGACAATCTAAATTATACTGTAATAATTAACATTTATAGTTTCAGTAAAAACATGTATAGGTTGTAATTTATGACTTCACTTTAAACTGAATATGGTGGTGCTTGAGCATGAAATAGTTGTAGTGACCTCTCATCTTAGAAAAAGATTGGAAGTGAAATATATGCTAACAAGCCTTTATTTTAAGATCAATAAAATTTTATATTCCTCTACTAAGGCTTTAATAGGACTGAAAACTCTATGGAAAAACAATTATCACGTAACAGGTTTGCTTCACCGTCTTTGTTACGCTTTTTAATTATCATCCTAATAGTGACAGGTGTGTGTTTTCGCTTCCTTAATCTTGATAAAAAAATGTATTGGGGCGATGAAGTTTTCAGTTCATTACGCATATCCGGATATACGCGTTCAGAAGTTGATAAAAATCTACTTGATGGTCATTTAATAAGCAGAGAAGATTTGCATCAATACCAGTATCCTAATCCTCAAAAAAACACAACTGATGTAATTAAAGGCATAGTCTTAGAAGACTCGCAGATTTTGCCGTTACACGTTTTGATGACCCGATTTTGGTTACAGTGTTTTGGCAGTTCTATAGCAGTGACAAGAAGTTTTTCGGCATTTATTAGTTTGTTTACCTTTCCTTGTATTTATTGGTTATGCAAAGAATTATTTGAATCTTCACAAATAGGGTGGATGGCGATGGGGCTGGTAGCCGTTTCACCTGTCCACGTCATATACGCACAAGAAGCACGAGCATACAGTCTATGGATAGTAGCAATTTTAATATCTAGCGCAGCACTGCTGCGAGCTAGACGCTTGCAAACAAAAGTTAGTTGGTGCATTTATACAGCAACATTACCGCTAGGGTTTTATAGTCATATACTTTTTTGCTTTGTTGCTCTTGCACAGGTAATTTATGTAGTTGCAATCGAACGTTTACGATTGACTAAAACTTTGATTTCTTTCCTGGTTTCATTCCTTGTAGGGGCGATTACTTTTGTACCTTGGCTTTGGATTATTATGACCTATCCTCAGCCAGAAGCAGTAGCTTGGGCAAATATTAAACAAACATTCTTGTCTTCATCTGTCAGGTGGTCTGGGGTTATTAGTCGTTCATTTCTTGATTTAGGCGTTAGTCCTAGCGACTCAATAAAATTTCAGATCGCTTTATTACCTTTAATTTTAATTGTTTTAATTTTAATAATCTATTCCATTTATTTTCTCTGTCGAAGAACTTCTAAAGAAGTTTGGTTATTTGTCTTAACGTTGATTGGCTCTGTAGGGCTTCCCCTGCTGATAGCGGATTTTGTCTTTCAAAAGCGATACGCTAATACCCGATATACACTTCCCTGCATTTTAGGTATTCAGTTAGCTTGTGCTTACCTATTGACTACTAAAATCACATCTATTTATCTTAAAAGTTGGCAAAAAAAGCTGTGGTCACTTGTAATAATTATGGTTGTAGTCAGTGGAATATCATCTTGTATTATCAGTTCTCAAGCTACTATGTGGTGGAACAAATTTCCGGAAAAATTCCAAGATTATCCTAAATCTGCTAGCATTATTAATCAAGCTGATAAACCACTTGTAATTACTGACGATACTATAATTTCATTACTAATTTATCATCTAGTCGATCCAAAAGTGAAATTTCAAATGGTAGCTCCAGATCGTTTACCACAGGTGACTAGCGGTTTTAGTGACGTATTCTTGTTTTATCCTTCTAAGTTTTTAGAAGCTGGAATTGACAAAGTTTATAACTCAAAGTTACAGCAGATAAACAAGTTACTTTGGAAGGTAACAAAATTGAGCTAAACCTAAGAGGATGTTTGAAAAGTATTTTGCATAACATCAAAGCCTCGGAAACCTAACCCCCCTAACCTCCCTTCCCTACGAGGGAATGGGGGTTTCAAAGCCTCTCTCCGCTTGCCTAACGGCGGGCTAACGCCAACGGGGAGAGGAATGGAAGCGGGGTTTCTCGTATACTTTACGACTTTTCAAACATCCTCTAAGAATAGATGAGCATCTGGCCGTTGGCAAGCCTAAGAGGCTATTTATAAAGTAAACGTAAAATTCTTGTAGGGTGTGTTAGGCGCATATTTTAATACGATTTGTCACCAAAAATATGACATGAGCGCCTAACGCACCTCCACATAAGACGGTGCGTTAGGCTAAAGCCGTAACACACCCTACTGGCTCATGTACTTATAAGCAACCTTACAGTTGGGCTGCGTTCAATATCTCTCGTAGGTTAAAAATTAATATCAATTAGCCTCATAAGTGGCACAATTAGAGCAAAAATATACTTTAATTAAACCGATTATTTAAGTATATACCTCTATTGTTGCGGCTTATGTCATCGCCTCTTGAACGCCCGCTAAAAATTGAAATCAGACTTTCGTCTTCCCATCCTCAGTTATTAGAAGGACTTGAGATATGGCTGCGTTTAGGTTTGATATCTGATTCCCAAGTTAGGCAGTTATGCCGAGAATTTCTCGTTTGTACAGTGGTGTTGCAACCCCAGGCTAAAGCTGAACCTGAGGTCATATTTACAACTTCCGATCTTGTGGAACAGTTGCCTATAGCAGCTTTACAAACTAGTCGCCGTAGAGAACCATCAGAAACACCAGCTCAACCCAACTTTATCGGCGCAATGTTGCAGTCACTAGGGGCAGAATTAAGTGTCCGCTGGCTGCTTTTTCTAGGGGTATTTTTGGTAGTGGTGTCTTCTGGAGTACTGGCTGCTAGTCAGTGGGAAAAATTTCCTGCTTCTGGACAGTATGGAGTTTTATTTGCTTATACTTTGAGTTTTTGGGGGTTAAGTTTTTGGGCGACTAGGCAAAACAATTTGAGATTGACAGCTCAGACATTATTGATTGTCACTCTTTTGTTAGTGCCAGTGAACTTTTGGGCTATGGATAGCTTTGGGTTATGGCAAAATCCTTTGAATTGGATTGTAGTTGCGATCGCCTGTCCTACCCTGACTGCTATTACTGTTTTAATCTCCAAAAATCGGACTATTTTTCCCAATTTATACGCGGGTAAATTACCTGTACTAAATATTCTGGGGCTGAGTTATCTGCATTGGGGCTGGCAATTAAGGGGATTTCCCTTGATTGCCATTTATCTGGCAATGATAGCCACAACTATCATTACCGTTGTTGATAATCGCTACCCAAGTGTGGAAAATCCAGGCGATCGCCATAATTTAAGTATTAGTCTACGTGCCACAGTAGTTATTTATGCTTTAATTATCCTGCTAGTGCGGGCGATTTTTATTGCTGGGGTAAATGTCACACAGCTAGGCTTAGCCATTGGTATTTGCGGCTGGTTGGTGACTTGGTTAGCAGGAGGGGAGAGGGCAGGGGGCAGGGGGCAGGGGGTAGGGGGAGATGAGGAAGCAACAGTAATATCTCCCTCATCCCCCTTACTCTGGGAAAGACTTGGTGTCATTTTACTCTTGCTGGGTTGGCTGGTTTCAGTCATCAATTATCCCTGGCAAGCGATCGCTGTGAGTGGTTTGGGTTTGTGGTTTTTAGCAAATCGCTTGGGGCGGTATGGCTTAAAGGTTGATTTAGCGGCAGTTTTCGTTGTTGGTTTACAGACAATTTGGCTCTTTTGGCGGTTAGTACCCGATCGCTTACAGGAATTGGCCATCGCTACTGCCACCCGTCTCACAAATGCTCAAAATGAACCTTGGGCGTTGCTGGGTGTAGTTTTATTTCCCTACGTAATTTTCATGGTGGCGCTTACAGATAACTTATATCGCGCCCAAAGGCGAGAATTAGCCAAGTTTGGTGAACTACTTACTTTATTATTAGGAGCTTTTCTTACAACCATCGCTGTAGTCAATCCGGCTTTGCGATCGCTAAATCTGCTATTTTCCACCATCACCCTCGCCGTTGTCACCAAACGGCGTTCTGGCTCATCCGCTCCCCTGGTATACCTAACTCACATCATCGGGGTGCTGACGTTTTGTTCGATGGTTCATTGGTTAGTACCAACACTCAGTAGACAAGCTTGGGCAAGCATTTTATTGGTTCTGATGGTTGCAGAATGGAGATTTAGCTTGGGGGATGGACTATGGCGACGTAGTGCATGGGACATGGGTTTAGGACTAGCCGCCGCTAGTTTTTTCCTCTTGTGGATGAATGCAGAATCATCTTGGTATGGTTTGGCTGATAGCAGAGCTAATTGGGGAGTCATTTGGCTAGTTACTCCTATAGCTCTCACGGGTGTTGCCAATGCCATAAGTATAGAGAATCGCACTATTAGCCGTTACTTGAGTGTTTTGGCTGTGGGAATTGCTCAGTTACTGACTTTACAGCTACCAGGAACCAGATTAATTGGTTTGGCAGTGGGTGCGGGGTTAATGTTCGTAAATACGCGCTATTTGCGAAACCAAGTATCTGCGGTAATCACGGAAGGATTTATTTTAAGTTTTATTGGAGTCCTGTTGTGGACGGGTGTACCTCGTCTGGCGGTGGCTGGTTGGTTTGTTGTTGGAGCGATCGCCATTTTCAGTTTATGGTTAATCCGCACAGCATTAAGACAGCGTGGCAACGAATTAGCACTTATTTATGCAGCCGCCAGTGATAAATGGGCGATGGCTTTGTGTGGTTATGAATTGTTGGGTTTAACACTACACTCAGTGCTGATTTTCCAAGGGCTGACTAATTCCGGATTTTTGTACTTAATTGCCACTGGTATCACCTTGGCAGCCATTGTCTATCGCAGTTGGCAACAACCAACAAATTGGGCATTTTATGGCATTGCTTGGTGTTTGGAATTGTTGACAGCCCAGGCGCTAGGGTTTGGGGAGCGATCGATTATGAGGATGGCGATCGCCAACATCGCCTTAGGTTTACTTGCTCAGTTTGTTGGAGAGTGGTGGCGGCGACGATATCAGTTAGAAAGGCTGCCTAGCAGCTTTCACATCCTGCCATTAATTTATGGTGTATTTAGTGTATTTTTGCGTGTAAACACCTTCACCGAGTGGACGGGTTTATTTTCCTTGGGTGTAGCTTTAATAATTATTGGCGTGGGGCGACGCCGGGAAGACTTTAAACCCCTGCTGTATTTAGGAATCATTGGCGTATCAATTTCTGCCTATGAACTTTTGTTTTATCAAATGTTCCAAGCCTCAGGAGGAGCATTAGGTGATGGATTGATTGCCATGTGTGCCCTTGGTACCACTATTATGTATGCCTATCGCATCCTATCCCCTTGGCTGATGAGTTACTTACGCTTAACTCCCCAAGAACTCAAAGCAATAGCTGATATTCACTGGGCTTGGAGTAGCTGTTTATTAATGGCTGCCCTTGCTGTTCCCATTGGAATTAACCGTTTGGTGGGATTGGGAACAGGGGTATTTTTGATTCGCTATGCGATTTTTCAGGGAAAGCGATCGCCCCAATCCTCCGTATCTTCAACATGGCGGATAACAATAGATGAACTTTGGGTTTACCTGGGTTTGTTAGAGGCGGCTGTCATCAGTATTTTCTTGCAGGATATGCCAATAGGGCGTTTATTTACTACACAATTACTTCCTTGGAATGGTGCGATCGCCTCTGTAGTCGCCTATTTTCTGTACATCTTACCTTGGGAAAGTTGGGGTTGGTCTAAAAGACCTTGGCAACAAGCTGCATACGTTCTACCACTATTGATTTTATGGCAAACTAGACTGCAAATTTACCCAATCACTTTGGTACTCACTGCTGGATTTTACATTTTCTTGAGCATTGTGGGTGAAAACATCCGTTTTACCTACGTTAGTGTAGCGTTAATTGATTGGGCGCTGTATCGTTGGTTTTATGGCTTAAATCTAGGCGATGCTTTGTGGTACGTAACACCAATTGGGTTATCACTACTTTATATTGCTCAAGTAGATACCCAACTGAGACTACCAGAATCTAAAATAGCTCGTCATAGCCTGCGGTTGCTAGGTAGTGGTTTAATTTGTGGCTGGGCAATTTTCTTTTATCAAAATACGCCTTGGATACCAGGAATTTTTAGCCTCATCGCCATTTTTGCCGGATTAGCTTTGCGAGTGCGAGCTTTTCTCTACATTGGTACAGCTACTTTTTTAATTACAACTATCTATCAATCAGTAATCTTCAGCTTACAGTACTCTTTTTTAAAATGGGTTGTTGGTTTGCTACTTGGTATTCTCCTGATTTACATCGCCGCCAATTTTGAAACCCGTCGCGCTCAAATAACTGCCCTCATTCGTAGCACCATTGATGAATTTCAATCATGGGAATAGAGCTAGGTATTAAGCTATAGATTAGACCGCCTTGAAAATAGGGACTGGGAAACCCGCATTTCTCACAAGCTTGAGATCACAGGGGCAGAGGGGCAGAGGGGCAGAGGGGCAGAGGGGATTGAACTTGGCACATTGAACTCTCCCCTGCTCAAGAGCTCCCCTGCGTGAGATAAAAACTTATTTATGCAAAAAGTCTATTGAACTAATTATAGAGGCGATCGCCCTGATTCTAGACACCTTTAAAATTAAGCAACAGCGATGGCTTCCCTTGTAGAGACGCGATTTATCGCGTCTTTGATCTAGAATTTCCATCAAAAAACCTTAACCGAACCGTATTGTTTACTAAGGGACTTCCAATAAACATCCCATCCCTGCGGGACGCTCCCTGAACGTAGGGTAGCACAGATGTCCTACCCAACAAATGTACAAATAATTTGGGATAATTTATTTTTTGTCAGTCCCTAAAAAGAAAATTAGGAGGATAGGGAATACTTTTTAATACAAAGATTTCACCCATTCCCATTCCCGTATCAAACCCTCTTTCAAGGAGACTCGCGGCTGATATCCGAGAATTTTCTGCGCTTTAGATATATCAGCAGCAGTGTGACGGGCGTCTCCCATCGCTTTTTCAATGTGGTTTCTTTTGATTGGTTTGCCAACGATTTGTTCAATTGTATCCAAGACTTCTGCTAAAACGACCCGACTACCACCGCCGATATTAAAGATTTCTCCCACCGCTTCGGGTGCGATCGCTGCGGCTAAATTAGCGGCGATAATATCACTAACAAACGTAAATTCTCGCGTTTGTTGTCCATCGCCGTAAATTGGAATGGGAGCATCCTCTAAAATCGATTGAAAGAACTTATGAAATGCCATATCTGGGCGCTGTCTGGGGCCGTAAACTGTGAAATAGCGCAATGACACAGATGGCACACCAAAGTTTTTGTGATACAGTCCACACAAAAACTCAGCCGCTAGCTTCGTAATGCCATAGGGAGAAACTGGGTGGGGACAAATTCCCTCGTGTGTAGGTAACGTTTCCGCATCACCATATACACTCGACGAAGAGGCAAACACTAACCTTTTGAGATTTTTAGCATCTTTAGCTGCTTCTAGCAAGACTTGTGTAGCGTTAATATTTCGTTCTGTGTAACTTCCAAAACCTTTACCCCAACTCGCCCTGACACCTGCTTGTGCCGCTTGATGATAAACTACATCAACACCTGCAAGCAGTTTATGCCAATCTAAAAACTGAACATCTCCTTCAATTAATGTAAAGCCCGGCGTTCTATTCAACTGTGCAATATTTTTATACTTTAACATCGGATCGTAGTAATCATTGAATTCATCAATTCCAATGACTTCTTCTCCTTGTTGCAGCAATGTTTCTGTTAGATGAGAACCAATAAAACCAGCGACTCCAGTGACGATAATTTTACCCATGTTGCCTATTTTTTGATATTTTTATTAATCTCTACATTCACAGGTTAATACTTATAACCAATAATCGTCATTACCTAAGAAGAATTTTTTTTACTAATGATTTCAATGGTCAAAAATCATTAAAAATACTGAAAAATTAGTTTTGATTAAAATGTTTCAGTATATTTATTGAGCTTTTCCTATTAATAACATTAGTCATTGGGAGTGCTGAGTTGGGAGTTTAATATTTTCCCCTCTGCTCCTTTGCCTCCCCCACTACCTCATTTTCCCATTGAATGCAACTCATCAGGGGACTTGCACAAGTGTGAGAATTAATGGAAAAATTGATCCGCGAGAGCCGAATAGGGCATTCTCGTTTTGCAAGGAACGCACGAGGAAATCAGTGAAAGTTTTAATTGTAGGGAATGGGGGGCGCGAACACGCTCTGGCATGGAAACTGCTGCAATCTGAGCAAATTGAGCAAGTTGTTTGTGTACCAGGGAACGGGGGCACAGCAAGTATGGAACGTTGCCAGAACTTGCCCCTGGCAGTAGATGATTTTGAGGGTATAAGCCGATATGCTCTAGAACATGGCATCACTCTGGTGATAGTCGGGCCAGAAGTCCCCTTAGCCAAGGGAATCACAGACTATCTCCAAGACAAAGGACTAATGGTATTTGGCCCTGTCAGAGCAGGGGCGCAGATTGAGGCAAGTAAAGCTTGGGCAAAAGCCCTGATGCAAGAAGCCGGGATTCCCACGGCGCAAGCTGCGGTATTTACAGAGGCAGCAGCAGCAAAATCATACGTTAAATCTCAAGGAACGCCAATTGTTGTCAAAGCGGATGGCTTGGCTGCTGGTAAGGGTGTAACGGTAGCTGAAACAGTTGCACAAGCCCAGGCTGCCATTGATGCGATTTTTCAGGGACAATTTGGCAGTGCTGGTGAATTCGTGGTCATTGAAGAATGTTTGATTGGGCAAGAGGTATCGGTTTTAGCGTTGACGGATGGGTTAACAATTAGACCTTTACTGCCAGCTCAAGATCATAAGCGAATTGGTGAAGGCGATACTGGGGAAAATACTGGCGGGATGGGAGCCTATGCCCCTACACCCATTGCTACACCAGAGTTAATGGCACGGGTTCAAACTGAAGTTTTAGAAAAAGCGATCGCCTCTTTAAAATCCAAAGGCATCGACTACCGTGGTGTACTGTATGCTGGGTTAATGATTGCACCTGATGGCAACTTCAAAGTTTTGGAATTTAACTGCCGCTTTGGCGATCCTGAAACTCAGGTGATTTTACCACTTTTAGACACACCTTTAGAAGAGTTACTTTTAGCTTGCGTACAGCAGCGCTTAGGCGAATTGCCGCCCATTGCTTGGAAAGCAGGAGCATCTGCCACAGTCGTCGCTGCATCCGGGGGTTATCCTGGAGAATACGAGAAAAATCAGGCGATCGCTGGCATTGGAGAAGCAGAAAAAGCCGGAGCAACTGTATTTCACGCAGGGACGAAATTGAACCAGCAACAACAAGTAGTGACAGATGGGGGACGGGTATTAAATGTAACTGGGATTGGAGCAGATTTTGAGCAAGCGATCGCCCAAGCCTATGCAGGGATCAAATATATTCAATTTCAGGGGATATATTACCGAAAAGATATCGGGCATAGAGTACTGAGTGGCAACCAGGAGGAGCAAATTCCATAAGTTATAAGGTTAGCCCTGGTTTTCATTAGCCAGCGAGGCTGACTTACGCATTACTGGTATGACCGTCTACGTTCGGATTCGAGATGGCAAATTCTGGATCGAGGAAGATTGGACTGAAGATGGTATCGCAACTGACCTAGTTCGTGCAGGTATCGCCAAGGAGGATATAGTCTTAGCATTCCATGAGCCGAAGATGCGGCAATACACAGATTTTGCAGTAGCATCTTAGCGATCGCGTCCTCTGACAATCCGGTGTCGCTGTTTATTGATTCATCGACAGTAGCGTTAATTTTCTGTTTGATATAGCACTCCCCAATCCCTAGTCCCCAATCCCCAGTCCCTTCTACTTTTACCATTTCCCCCTCTCCCCTAACATATTTGTCAGATTAACTGTTAATTTTTTAGTTGTTGGGGTTTATAAGAAGGACTACTAACAACTTTATTTAAGATGCTAGCTCTGTTAAAAACAATTCGACATGCGATCGCCAGTTGGTGGTCTGAGTTCACCCTCCAAACCAAACTCTTGGCTGTGGCGACAATGGTAGTCTCCTTGGTGATGAGTGGTTTGACGTTTTGGGCTGTGAACACCATTCAGCAGGATGCACGGATGAATGACACCCGCTTCGGGCGTGATTTGGGACTCCTGCTTGCTGCCAACGTTGCCCCCCTAGTGGCTGATAATAATCTGACTGAGGTTGCCCAATTTTCCCAACGCTTCTACAGCAGCACCTCTAGTGTGCGTTATATGCTATATGCCGATGATACTGGGAAAATCTTTTTTGGCATTCCTTTTTGGGAACAGGAGGTAGAAAACTCCCTCACCATTGAGCGGCGAATACAACTGCCAGAGGATTATCCTGGAGATGGGGAAAAGCCGATGGTGCGGCAACATACAACCCCATCTGGGACAGTCACCGATGTATTTATTCCCTTGATCGTCAATGAAAAATACTTGGGTGTATTAGCGATCGGTATTAATCCCAATCAAACTGCCGTCATCTCCACCAATTTTACCCGCGATGTCACCATTGCCGTATTTATTACCATTTGGGTAATGGTGATTTTGGCAGGAGTGATTAACGCTTTGACCATCACCAAGCCGATTAAAGAACTGCTGGTGGGGGTGAAGCAAATTGCCACGGGGAATTTTAAGCAGCGGATTGATTTACCTTTAGGGGGCGAACTAGGGGAGTTAATTTTAAGCTTTAATGAGATGGCAGAGCGATTAGAGCGCTATGAAGAACAAAATATCGAAGAACTCACCGCCGAAAAAGCCAAACTAGAAACTCTAGTTTCCACCATCGCTGATGGTGCTGTGTTGATAGATAACAATATGCAGGTGATTTTAGTCAACCCCACAGCAGGGCGAATTTTTGGTTGGGAAGCCGCTGAAGTGGTAGGCCACAATGTGCTGCATCACTTACCGCCGGCGGTACAGATGGAAATCACTCGCACTTTGTACGAAATGGCCGCAGGTGAATGTGAAAGCGCCGAATTCCGGATTTTTCTCAATCAACCCATCCAGAGGACAGTCCGAATTCTCTTGACTACAGTACTTAACTCGCAACGAGAAAGTATCAAAGGTATTGCCATTACCGTTCAAGATATCACCCGCGAGGTGGAATTAAACGAAGCCAAAAGCCAATTTATCAGCAACGTTTCTCACGAGCTGCGAACGCCTCTATTCAACATCAAAACTTATATTGAAACCTTGCACGACTACGGCGAAGACTTGGGCGTAAAAGAACGCCAAGAGTTTCTGCAAACAGTGAACCATGAAACCGATCGCCTGACTCGCTTAGTTAACGATGTTTTAGACTTGTCAAAACTTGAATCTGGTCGGAATTATAGCTTTGATGGAGTGGATTTAGGCCAGGCGATCGAACAAACACTGCGTACTTACCAACTCAATGCTAAAGATAAATGTGTTGAACTCATTCAAGAAGTTGCTCCTAATTTGCCCTTCGTAGTAGGTAATTATGATTTGTTGGTACAAGTATTTGGTAATTTGATTGGTAATGCCCTAAAATTCACAAAAGCTGGCGGTAAAGTGGCAATCCGCGCCTACCAACTAGATTTTAAGCCCAATCACACCCAATCTCCGCCAGTGCGAATTGAAATTTCCGATACAGGAATTGGTATTGCCACAGAAGACCAACATTCAATTTTTGAACGCTTCTTCCGAGTAGAAAACCGAGTTCACACCCTAGAAGGCACTGGTTTAGGTTTATCGATTGTTAGAAACATCATCGACAGACACCGTAGTAAAGTCCATTTGGTGAGTGAAGTTGGCATTGGTACCACTTTTTGGTTCGACTTAGCCGTATTTGAAGAAGAAGCACTACCTGTAGTAGTTGAACCTAATGCTGAAATCCCCAAAATCACTAAATAAGGCAAAAGTAATAAGTAATATGATGTCCGCCTAATTACCCATAATAAAAATTTCTCCGCGTCCCCGTGTCTCCGTGTCCCCGCGTCAGTCCTAACTATGGGTCTTTAACCGGACATGATACAAGTGATATTCAATTGTAGGGTGTGTTACTGCTGAGGGTACGGCACCTTGAATTTTTGATGCTGCATTGCGCTGCTATGATGTGACCAAGGTTGATTGAGTAGTACGATCGCCACCTCATAGCCCATTGCACCTTCACAGTCAACAGCGATCGCTTGAACATTAAGGCTTAATGTTGTAACTTTAAGGCTTAATGTTCTAGCTCTAAGGCTTAATGTTGTAACCTTAAGGCTTAATGTTGTAATCTTAAGGCTTAATGTTGTAATCTTAAGGCTTAATGTTGTAACCTTAAGACTTAATGTTGTAATCTTAAGGCTTAATGTTGTAACATTGATGACCAAGGTTTGTTAGTGAGTGGTTTGTAGCACAATACAGTTCAGTTTTTGAGATGCGATAAATCGCCGTCTCTACAAGGGTTTTGGTTTTATCTGAACTGTATTGGTTTATAGGGAAACGCGATCGCGGGTATTTATAGTAAACGACTTTTAAGGAAAAAAATGTAGGTAGTTTACGCTAGTATATTTCAGAAATCAAATATGAGTCCTATGTATGGAATTAGGCGTTGCTGAATTTGGTCATGAATTATGTTTGTCCACATTTTGTAGTTTAATGCCAAATCCTTGTAGAGACGTAGCAATGCTACGTCTCTACATACCCGTAAATTGTAAATTCATATCTTGATTCAGCAACGCCTGGAATTTTTTTAAACTTAATCTAAGTTACTAAACTGAATAACAAGCAGACCAATAATAAACCCAATATCAACAACAAAGTCTGATTACGTTTTAGCCAAGTTTTCACAGTTACTGCAAAACTTTTAGAGTAACGCTGCTGTTCTAAATCTAACTGTATCTCTTCAATATTTTGGTAGAGGGTACAATCTTTGGCATGGGGACGCTGGGGAAAATTGCAAGTATTATCAGCGTGATAAGTGCAGGTGTCGCACAGATAGCCGTCCCCAGTTGCACGGTGCAAAGGAATACCGGGATGACCGTAAGCTTTAAGTGTTATCCGACAATAAGGACAACTAATAGCTTGACTATCAACGAGTTGATGGCAGCGGGGACAAGATACAGTAGCCAAAACCTTTAGGGAAAATACGTTAAGTAGACACTTTGATTTTAGCCATTTACCACGGCAATAGGGAAATACTGACTTAGCTCATTAATTTTGAATATATAGCATTTCCCGATAAGCGTGAGGTACTTGGTAGGGGCGCAAAGCTTTGCGCCCCTACAAATTTCTGTACCTCATTTGATTTGGAACCGCTATAGTTAGCTTTTAAAAATGTCTAACCCCGCATCTGTCGCAGTACATCAAACGCCTTACCTCGCAACCCAACTGGTAACAGCGATAACCCTAAACCAATCCAAGCTTTAGCAGTGGAAAAAGATTGTCCTGCTAAAACTAGTTCTCTGCCTTTTTGCGTTTCTCCCTTTTCAATTAAACGCAAGCCTAATAATAATTGCGTTTCCATTAAACGCTCTTGCCTAATTTTTTCTAATTCTTCAGATTCAAACTTATAACTTTCTAAGTACCGAACTTTATCAAACAAATAAGGAATAGCTCGATTGATACCTTCCTGCTCTGCATGGTAACGATATTCCATCAGTAACTCTGGTAAATAATAACCCTTTTTCCCCGCCAAAGCTAACCGCACAAATAAATCATTATCCTCGCAATTCTGCATATTAGGCAACAGAAATCCTAATTCTTGCAATGTTTGACGGCGAAATAATGTTGCCCCAATTTGAAAACTTTGATCGATAAATACAACTTCCAGCAAATTATCTACAACACCTGCGCGTAAATTCTTTCTCCCCCAGCGAAGAGAATTTTCCAGGGTTTGTGCCTCATCCCGGATATTGTTAATATCAATTATCCAATGGTCTGTACCAACAAAATCAACACTAGAATCTTGGTCAAGAATAGCTGCTGTACTTGCGAGAAAATCAGGTGTTAGTCGGTCGTCATCATCAAATTTAATGAAATATTCACCGCTAGCAGCATCAAATCCAGAGCGCATATTATTGCTTTTACCAATATTTTGCGGATGACGAATGTATTTAATCCGATGGTCTGTGTACTCTGACATTAACTCAGGTGTACCATCGCTAGAACCGTCATCACAAACAATTAGTTCAAAGTCTTGCTCTGACTGATTAAGTATGCTGGCGATCGCACAAGGCAACAGAGATATACGATTAAAAGTAGGGATACAAACACTAATTTTGGGCATATTACTATATAGTAGCTTCTTTTATCGTTACAGGATAATTCAGTATTCTCTGTATTTTAAAAGTTAAAAATAACACAAAAAACATTTTGCTTGAATTGAACTGTGAAGTATTATAGTAAGTTTTTGCTAAATCGTCGTGGGGAACATGGCTGTGCCCTTGCCCGTGTACTTCATTGACCTGAAAAACGCTGTATGTAGCAGGCAACAGGCTGGAAAGTCTATGTCGGGGTTTAGCGATCGGGATTATGTCCTAGACCATGCTTGAATTGCTATATTTTTCACATTTGTTACTGCATTAGGTAATTAATAATAAAACAGAGCTTAAATGTAGTAATTATGATCTCAAAAATTATCATTTTTGTTCAATTATTCTGTAATTATAACAAAAATTAAAGCATATTTAATATCAAAAATGCATTATTTATGTTCGTTTTATAGTTTGGTAATACTAGTGAAAAATGATCAAATTAGAGATTATGTTGGTAACAGAAAATGGACACACTCAAATGGTCGTCATTTACCACGACTCGCTATCTACTAGTGTGGGTATTGACTACCTGACCAACAAAAATATCTTATTTCATCGAAATCCATGAAAAAAATTATCAACTGCTTAGCTCAAATTACCTTATTAACTACAGTAACTTCCATTTCCATAACTTTTCCTTTAGTAGAAGATGCAACTGCTCAGTCAAGTTCTTTTCGTTTGCGAACTTTGTTTACAGGTTCAAATAAGTGCTTAGACATCATCAACGATGGATTTAACAATAAACCTACTATGGCTGCATGTGGTAATTTTTCAGGACAGCTATGGAGTATAGAGCCTAGTAGATATAGTGGATATTACCGTCTACGAACACAATTTACAGGGTATAACAAATGTCTAGATATCATTAATGATGGCGTAAATAATAAACCTATTATGGCCACATGTGGTAATTTTTCTGGACAATTGTGGAAAATAGAATCTACACAGTCTCCTGGATTTTATCGTTTTAAAACACAATTTACCGGAAATAATAAATGTCTGGATATCATTAACGATGGATTGAACAACAAACCTGTTATGGCTGAGTGTGGTAACTACTCAGGACAATTTTGGAGTTTATCACTTTGAAATTTTCTCGAAGATTACATTCTAAACCATTTAAATGGTGCAGCTTAGCATAAATATGAAAAGAAGTTTTTTGCTTTATATTTTCTCTCTAGTGCTACCAACAGTCTCTCTCTTAGCTCTAGTAACAAACCCAGCATCAGCCGAAATTAAACTAAGAATAGAACAATTTGAAGCCAATTTAGTTGATACCGAACCAGCGCCATCAGAATTTATACAGTCAGAAATCATCAAGTGTGGAATTGATTCAGATATTCCGACTGGGTATGTACCAGTCGCTTATCTTTATTACTCTCTGTGTAGTGGCTTTAATATTAACGCTACAAAATATCAATTACCATATTCTGGGCAAGTAATCTGCGGAATACGAAGCACTTCAGTTTATCCATTGCCATCAAGTTATGTACCCACAGCTTATTCATATACAAGCGGATGCAGCACAAGTAGTTCCCTGGTTGGAGCTACAAATTCAACAACTATTGCTACTCCCTATTCTGGACAAATAATTTGTGGATTTACTGCACCACCAGGCTATACTGCTTCAGCTTCCAGATATGAAAGTTCTTGCAATACAAACAACATAATTAGAGATGCAAATGCAACGCTAATTACTGCAACGACATCAACACCAATCAAACGACCTTTAGTTGACGCACAATTACCTCAGCCGTAGCTGTATCGCCTGGACGTAAGGGAATACATTTGTTACTCGTTTGAATACAATTCTGCTTTAGAGTAATTTCTAAGTTATAAGCTGCTACTTTACCATTAGCTGTATCCACCTCTAAAGTAGTAGGAGAAATATCAACCAATTCTCCTTCTAATATTCCATAATCTTGGAAAGGATAAGCATCAAATTTGAGCTTAACTGGTAATCCTTTCCGCAAAGAACCACTTTCATTTGTTGCCATTTGTGCCCGAATTACAAAAGGCGAACCGATAGGAGCAATTTCTGTTACCATAGTTCCTGCCTGGACTACAGCACCAGCTTTTTGAATAGGTAACTGAAATACAGTACCACTTACAGGTGCTTTTAATTCTCGTTGTGCTAATTGAATATTTAAAGATGTAATCTGTCTTTTTGTTTGAGCGATTTCTGCGTTCAGAGTTGTAATTTCTGTTTGGAGATTTTTTTGTTGTTCCTCAATTTTGAGCAAAGCTAATTTACCAGAACGAGTTAATGTTTGATAACTGCGTTGCTGTTCATTGAAACGTAATTGTGCTTGTATGATGTCTGCCTTTCCTTGCTTGACAATACGCTGATAACTACTTTGTTGTTCTGCTAAGCGTAATTTAGCTTGCTGAATATCTGACTGGCTTTGTTCATATATTTTTTGCTTGTCTTTGACTATTTCTTGTTTTTCTACAAAGTTAGTTTCAGGAATAACTTTCTCTTGCCAAAGTCTGCGATAACGTTCTTCTTCTCGTTGAGAACTTGCTAAACTACTCTGCACTAAATTTCTAGTAATTTTACTATGATCTAGATTTTGTTGTGCCTGATTTACTTGAGACATTTTTTCTGATTTTTGTAATTCAAAGGCATTACTAACAGCAATTAAATTTTGCCGTGCTTGGTCTATTTGTGATTGTTTTTCTAATTCTTGAGCTTGATTTTGTTGGCGCTGAGTGGTGAGAGCAACTACTAACTGATTTTCAGATAAATTTAATTGCGATCGCCGATTTAATTGCCCTTCTAATTTATCCTGTATTTGCTGCAATTCTGTCTTCACTAATTCTGAATCCAAAACTAAAATTTTCTGTCCCATTTTAACTACATCACCTTCTTTTACCTGAATTTGTGTAACAGTTCCCGACACAGCAGCATCCAGCTTTATGGTTTTACCTTTAGGCTCAATTCTGCCTCTAGCAGCACCAGTTTCATCAACCTGAGACAGCATTGCCCAAGGTAAAATAATGGAAACAAAGATGATTAAAAAATACAGCAATCCCCTTGTCCAAAGTTTAGGTAAGCCATCTAGTAATTCTTTAGTTGAAAAAGACCAATCATCAGTATATTTAGTTGGTGTTGCCAAATTTTCATCTCTATCTTCATACTCATGGATTTGGGATGTTCTCTTTCCATTCAATGTGTTTGTCATTATTTATTCCTGTCAAAATTTTTAGATTAATTTGCTCTCAAAGTAACGAACTACAGCATATTTTCAGGTAATAAATTACAGGAATGAAATTTGATAGCTAAGTTTTAAGCATAGCTTGTCTTACTTCTGAATCCTGAATTCTGACTCCTAAATTCTCAATTCTGCCGTAGTTGTTGTTGATTGAGATAGAAATAATGTCCCCGTTTTACCATCAATTCTGCATGAGTTCCACTCTCAATTAATATGCCTCTATCTAATACCAAAATTAAGTCTGCATTCTGTACAGTAGAAAGACGATGAGCAATTACTAAAGAGGTTCGTTTTTTGAGAATTGTCTGCAAATTATTCTGAATAATTCGTTCTGATTCACTATCAAGATGAGAAGTCGCTTCGTCTAAGATTAACAGACGAGGGTTACCTAATAATGCCCTGGCGATCGCAATTCTTTGTCTTTGTCCACCAGATAGCAACCCACCACCTTCACCAATTTGGGTTTCATAACCCATAGGTAACTTTCTAATAAACTCATCAGCACCCGCCAAGCTTGCTGCTTCTGTAATCTCTGCTAAACTTGCCTCAGGATGCCCTAAACTGATATTTTCCCGAATTGTGCTACCAAATAGAAAGGTATCTTGGTCAACTACTCCGGCTTGTTGACGTAAAGACTGCAAGGAAATTGTAGTAATATCATTTCCATCAATCAATATCTTGCCATCTGTAGGAAAATATAGCCCTAGTAGTAACTTAGAAATGGTAGTTTTGCCAGAACCACTGCGTCCCACTAAAGCAACCATTTGTCCTGGTTTAATTTCAAAACTGAGATTTTCTAGAATATTAAGATCGCTTTCTGGATGATAACGAAAAGTAACATTTTCAAAACGAATTTTACCTTGGATTGGAGGTAAATATTGCTTAATTTGATGTTGTAAATCTTCTTCTGGCTCTGCATCTAAAACATCATTAATACGTTCTACTGCAATTATCACTTCTTGCAATTGATTCCACAGCACAGTTAATCTTTGAAAAGGTCTAATAATATTCCCCAAAAGCATATTAAATGCTACTAATTGCCCGATAGTTAATTGGTTTTGAATTACTAAATGCGCTCCATACCATAACAATGCAGTAGATACAACTGCTTCAATCGTGTTGCTGAAAATTTGCAAGCGATTACCAATAACTTCTCCAGCAAAACTAGTTTTAACTTCTTTCTGTAATAACTCTTCCCAATGCCAACGTACTGTTTGTTCTACAGCTGTAGATTTTAAAGTTCGTACCCCAGTTAGTGCTTCAATCAGATAACTGCTTTCTTTAGTAATTGCATTAAATATTTCCCTGGAAATTCTTTGTAAAAATGGTGTAGCTATCAACGCCAGCAAGAAAAACGGCGGCACAATGACTAATGCCAAGAACGCCATTTTCCAACTGTACCAAAACATTAATCCCAGATAAATAAAAACAGTGATTAAATCCAAAATAATGGATAGTGCTTCACCAGACAAAAACCGCTGAATTTTATTATTTTCTTGCAAGCGAGAGATAATATCCCCTACATAACGCGTTTCAAAGTAACTCAACGGTAAACGCAAAGTATGGCGAATAAATGCAACCACTAATGCAACATTTATTTTCTGGGCTGTATGGTCTATTAAATATTGCCGCAAACCCGTCATCACTACACGAAAAATGCTAAAAATCATCAACCCCAAACCCACCGCCATCAATGTCAAACCAGAACGTTGTACCACCACCCGATCTAATATTAATTGAGTAAATAAAGGAGTTACGAGTCCAAATATTTGGATAAATACCGAAGCCACAAATACTTCTAACATCACCAAACCATGCGGCTTAATTAACTCAAAGAATTGCCAAAAGGGAGTTGTACTTTCCTTAGTGTCCTTGAATAAAGCTGTGGGTTCTAATAATAGTGCATATCCAGTCCAATCAGCTTTAAATTGTTCATGACTGAAGATGCGTTGACCAATAGCCGGGTCAGCTACAATTACGTGTTTTTTGGTAATTTCATAAACAACAATGTAGTGTTTGCCTTCCCAGTGAACAATAGCAGGTAATTTTTGTTTCGCCAACTGCTCAAGATTGGCTTTTACTGGACGCGTATTAAACCCTAAACTTTCCGCTGCTGCTGTTAACCCCCGTAGAGATGAACCATTGCGGTCAACATTAGCAATATCCCGTAAATGGTTGATACTAAAGCATTTTCCCCAATAATGCGACACCATTACCACACAAGCGGCACCGCAGTCAGATGCACTTTGTTGAGCAAAGAAAGAATAACGCCGAATTACTCGTTGTAAGAGATGACCGACTCGTTGAGTAGGACTAGGAAAGTAAGCTTTATTAATTTTTTTTTCCCACTTCGTTTCTGGTTCTATTGCAGAATTAGAAATAATAGTCAACTCTTTATTATTATCTTCGTCACTGTGAATATTGGATTTAACCAGCAAAAAGTTTTGATTAGTAGCTTCGATTTTTAAATGCTCATTTATTTGCCGATGCCTAGCCATCAAAGATAATAGCAATTCACCAGGGATAAAGCACAATTGCACATTTGTACTTGCTCTGGCAGCATAAGCTATAAAATTAGCAGAAGGAAACAAGGTAAAATGTCCAAATGATTCCCCTACTTCCAGTGTTGAAATTAATTCCCCAGCTTCATCCAGTAGTCTTACTTTGCCAGCAAGCACAATATAAATGCCAGCCTCAACGCCAGTTCCTTGCCAAAATTTTCCTACTTTCGGTTTTAAATATTTAAATTTATCCTGACAGCGTTGAAATTCTTCTTCTGAAATAGCATAACCAAGAATAGTTTTGAATAATTCTGGAGAAATTATTGGAGTAGTTGAATTTTGTACCATAATACTATTTGATTGAAAATCGCGTTTGTGTGCCTGAATTTTGGAAATATCTTTACCGTTGAGACTTAACTGAACCGTATTCAGATATTACCTGCTTAATTTTTTTCTAAGTTCAGGAAATGAATTGGTAATATTTCACTCTTATCTAGTAGATTTTCATGTTTTAAATCACCGATTAAAATTTGTGAACCATTCTGTGGTAAATTTTGCTCAGTCTTACTAGGCTTTTGTTTTGTAGATAAACCCATTTGTTTGAGTAACCGTTTGATATGACAATCGCTTACCTTTATCCCCATTTCTTTTGCCAAATGCTTACTTAACCAATTCGCCGTCCATCGTTTGAAACCATAACCATAATCACGAGGATTATTGCTCACTAATTCTTTCAAACGTTCTAAATATTCCTCATTCACAGCTTTGGGGCGACCAATTGGAGATTCCAGCCATTGGTGTGCCATTCCACTACGAGCAATGTGTATCCAATGTCTTGCTGTAGCCGGACAGCATCCCAAAATCCGACAAATTTGTGTTTGTGATTTTCCCTCGTCTGCCAGTAACATAATTTGAATCCGCTGGCGGTACATTTCAGGTAAATCTTCTTGCAGACTTTTCAGTAGTAATTTATGTTGAAAAGGTGTCAAAAATTTACTCCCACAAATATTGGAGTATTTGATATCATCTTTCATTTGCTTTTGATAGATAATCATAAAAGTTGCCTATTAAACTTCAGGCAAAAATCATCTAGCGATCGCTGTTACTAGTGACAGTTTTAAACTCACAAAATATACAGTATAAAAAATGTAGTTATTATTCATTCACCTTTTATGCTGACTTGAATGCAAGATTTATTACTGACACGTGCATTACTATGTATCTAAGATTGCAAAAAACTGCATTGTAATTACAGCAGAATTCTGAATTCAGAATTCAGAATTCAGAATTCAGGAGTCAGGAGTCAGAATTCAGGACTCCCCCATCTTCCTCATCTCCCTTATCTCCCCCCACTTCCTGTGTTTCTTCAGAGCGTTATAAAATAGAAATAAAGTTTATATACATTAAGCTAATTAAGCATAATTACTCATGACCACTTCTAAACGCCACTATCACATCACTACTTTCGGTTGTCAGATGAATAAAGCTGACTCAGAGCGCATGGCTGGCGTTATGGAAGACATGGGCTTTGAATGGTCGGAAGATCCCAATAATGCAGACGTGATTCTCTACAATACCTGCACAATTCGAGATAATGCCGAGCAAAAGGTATATTCTTACCTTGGCAGACAGGCGAAGCGCAAACACGAGCAGCCTGATTTAACTCTGATTGTTGCTGGTTGCGTTGCCCAACAAGAAGGCGAAGCGCTGTTGCGGCGTGTGCCAGAATTAGACTTGGTAATGGGGCCACAACACGCCAACCGCCTCAAAGATTTGCTGGAATCAGTGTTTGAGGGTAACCAAGTTGTGGCAACCGAGCCGGTTCACATTATGGAAGATATCACCCAGCCGCGACGAGATAGTAAAGTTACTGCTTGGGTAAATGTGATTTACGGTTGTAACGAACGCTGCACGTACTGTGTAGTTCCCAACGTGCGCGGTGTGGAACAATCTCGCACACCAGAAGCTATTCGGGCAGAAATGGCAGAATTAGGACGACAGGGTTACAAAGAAATTACTTTACTCGGTCAAAATATTGACGCTTACGGCAGAGATTTGCCAGGAGCCACACCAGAAGGCCGGCATCTGCATAACTTCACAGATTTACTGTATTACGTCCATGATGTACCAGGAATTGAGAGATTAAGATTTGCTACAAGTCATCCCCGTTATTTTACTGAAAGACTAATTCGGGCTTGCGCTGAGTTGCCAAAAGTTTGCGAACACTTCCACATTCCCTTCCAATCTGGGGATAATGAACTTTTAAAGGCGATGTCGCGGGGTTATACCCATGAAAAATATCGCCGAATCATTGATACCATTCGGCGATATATGCCAGATGCCTCAATTAGTGCCGATGCAATTGTGGGATTTCCTGGGGAAACAGAACAACAGTTTGAAAATACCCTGAAACTCGTGGAAGATATAGGCTTTGATATGTTGAATACAGCCGCATATTCGCCGCGTCCAGGAACACCAGCCGCTTTGTGGGACAATCAACTGAGTGAAGAAGTTAAAAGCGATCGCCTACAAAGATTAAATCATCTAGTAAACGTGAAAGCAAGCGAGCGATCGCAACGTTACTTCGGACGCATTGAAGAAGTTCTAGTCGAAGACCAAAACCCCAAAGATAAAACTCAAGTCATGGGACGCACAGGCGGTAATCGTTTAACTTTCTTCACTGGCGACATCAAACAATTGAAAGGGCAGTTGGTGAAGGTAAAAATTACCGAAGTTCGCGCCTTTAGCTTGACAGGTGAACCAGTTGAAGTCAGACAAACTATACCTGTCTAAGAAAATGTTTTAAAAGACGATTTGTAGAGACGTTGCAAGGTGCAAGTTTGTCTAAAGCAGAAAATAACTGCCCAAATTATCGCTGCTTTGCTGCATCCTTGGCTAAACCTTGCACGTCAAAAATAATCACTAGTTTGATATTTTTGATTGAATGTTGCAACACTTGTAAGTAAGCAACTGCATCATCCCTTACTACGAACTAAATACCAAAGTTTTTACATTACTTCACATAGTTTGGTTTTTTCAAGTCGTTCTACTTAATGCGAATCCAAATGCGTGATGATGATGCTCATATCCTCCAGATAACGCCAGTAAAAGCGTTTCGCCATTGATGCAGAAGAACTCCACAGTTCGCCATCTTTGCAACGATATCGATGGGTTCTTAAGCTGCGATATGTAGCCCCATTATTAGCCAAACATTCAAAAGCTTTATCGTATTGCTTGCGGTCTTTTGGGGATAATGAATCAAGTTGTTTTTGGGCTTTTGCAGCGAAAATCAAACCGAATTTAACAGCTTGAATGTGCATTTAAAAGTTTCCGAATATCCAAACTTGACCGAAAGCGCAGAAACTTTTGCACAGGTGGGGCGCGTGCTTTTTTCCCAGCGTTCATTTTGTGATAATTTGTGTGGGTAATACTTTGTGAGATGTTGCGTGAGCTAAACTATAAACGCAGCGTCATCTACTACAAACTCAGGTTGCGTTCCTAATACTGCGACCTTGCAACGATTGTGTGCAGACATAGGGTAGAATCTAACTTGGTCTTCGCGTTTGTTAACGAGTCGGAAGAGGTATTTGGATAGGTTTTCATACTGCTTTTCATCCAACACGCACTCGAAAACCGACTTTTGCACCCGCAAACCGTAAGCTTCCAGAAGTTTCGCCACTTTGTTGCGACGGGTATCGCTAACAATGTCGTAGCAAACTAAATAAAACATCATCGTTTCACCAATTTTAGAGGAACAGTTTGCGGTTCAATGGTGTTGATGAAGTCTGAATGTGCAGGACGAAACTTTAACGCTAGGGGACGATAAAATTCTATATCTCCCAGTAAAGATGCAAGATATTCTCGTACCTGTAAGTCTAGACATTGACGATAACTTACTTCTCCAGCGTAAGGATGCAGTACAAAAGTTCGCAATTTTGCTTCCCAATATTGGAGAAATTTTTGTAGAAGTTTCTGTGACTGGCTTTTCCCGTTACCATTCCCATTCCCATTGGTGTTAGTCGAATTGCGGACAAAATTTAACACCAAGTCATCGACAATAGGTGCGCCAAATTCTGCGGTGAAATCCCATGCTAAGGGCAATTCATGATGACTATCGCGGTGTAAAATTGCGTAGTCTGGGTTAAGTCCTGCGGTGTTCAACAGTGTGTAAATATATTGATGCAGCAGTTGATTTCCCAGGTTTATTAGTTGGCTAATGCGCTTTGCAGTTGTACGCGGAGATTCGTTGTAGAAAGTGAGTAGAGAAGCGACGGCGCAGTAATAAATATTATCAGCTTCTTCGCTGTATTCGTGCAGTTCGTTAATTCCTGGTGCTATTGGTAAGTTGTCCATCAACAGCGTTAGGTAATTTAATGCACGTTGAGTTGTGTGATTAGCGTGGTGGCGAGTCCAGCTTTGCAAAAAAGTATGTTGGTTGTGCAATTTTGCCCAGATAATACTTTCTGCTGTAGCACGGTTAAATTCAATATCGCGTGCGCGTCTACGTTGGTAGGTGAGATATTTTGCTTGTACTTGAGATGGATTTTCTAGCCTTCCTAAATATTCACCTGTTTGGGTTAAATATAAGACGGGAATCTGCTGTGAATGAACGATTTTAATGACTTGTTTGGGTAAACTGATATTACCAAAAATGATGAACTGACTCAGATTACGAATGGGAATACAGATACGTTGATTTTGTTGATAAAACACCTTTAAATAATGGTGTTGAATTTGGAATGTTACGTCCTGTTCGGTGATGTAAATGGTAGACATAAAATGAAGCCAACTAGGTTTAGTTGTAGGTGAGAAAATTTTGTTTCCTTACCTATATTTCAATTTTCTCAGATTGATATATGAGTTCGTATTTGGGTTGAGGCTATTTTTATATGACTTCGTATATGGGTTATATGAGTTACTAAAAAGGCATAAAAAAAGCCGGATGTACTATCCCCGACTTAGTGGTAGTAGTAGCGTGTCAAGGCTAAAATAGTGCAATTAGCTTGACTTTTGTGGGACGGGCGAGACGCCCGTCCGGGGCGGGCTAGAAGCCCACCCCACAAGAAATTTTATTGCAACATTTTAGTCTTGACACGCTACTACATATACTAATGCGATCGCACTTTTTCCTCAGTGATTGCACCATGACAAATCACTAATGCGATCGCACTTTTTTCTCAGTGATTGCATCATGACAAATCACTCATGCGATCGCACTTTTTTCTCAGTGATTGCATCATGACAAATCACTCATGCGATCGCAACGTCCTTACATTAATTGGAACGAGTTTCCATCCCCGTGAGGGGTAAAGGAATTAAAACATGTAAACAGAGTCAGTGTTATGATTGACGCTAACTGTTTCCATCCCCGTGAGGGGTAAAGGAATTAAAACATAGTTTTCTATGTATTTAACAATCAAATTGTTAGAGTTTCCATCCCCGTGAGGGGTAAAGGAATTAAAACCCCCATTGTTTGGATATTTAAGAATTTCCGCAAATGTTTCCATCCCCGTGAGGGGTAAAGGAATTAAAACTTGACGGAGATACTCTCTTGAAAGTTGCTGTTTTGAAAAAGTTTCCATCCCCGTGAGGGGTAAAGGAATTAAAACTTGATCTCAGTTTATCAACAACAGAAAATGCACGTGGTTTCCATCCCCGTGAGGGGTAAAGGAATTAAAACGTTGATTTTTCACGGCTGTGGTTGCGATCATAGTCTGTTTCCATCCCCGTGAGGGGTAAAGGAATTAAAACATTTAGATTTCAATGGGAACACGTATATAGTTCCTAAGTTTCCATCCCCGTGAGGGGTAAAGGAATTAAAACTCATTATAGCTTTAGTATTAGTTGACAGTCCAGTAGGTTTCCATCCCCGTGAGGGGTAAAGGAATTAAAACCGCGTCTGGAAAGCAACAAGGAATATGCAAAATCAGTTTCCATCCCCGTGAGGGGTAAAGGAATTAAAACAAGTTTCTTGGCCCATCAGTAGTTTACGAGATTGATGGTTTCCATCCCCGTGAGGGGTAAAGGAATTAAAACTAGTGATTGTAATCAACAATCTATTAAGATTGGTTCAAGTTTCCATCCCCGTGAGGGGTAAAGGAATTAAAACACCTTTTTCTACCGGCATGGGTATTCCAATACCGATTGTTTCCATCCCCGTGAGGGGTAAAGGAATTAAAACGTTTTAATTGTTAACAGGAACACTAGTTATATTGGTGGTTTCCATCCCCGTGAGGGGTAAAGGAATTAAAACTAGTTAATACGTTTTATAACTATAGCGATTACAGCAGTTTCCATCCCCGTGAGGGGTAAAGGAATTAAAACTGGTCAAATAACAGCAAAAACTGAGGGAAGTAAAGTGTTTCCATCCCCGTGAGGGGTAAAGGAATTAAAACCCTACCCATTTAGAAGCCTTATGCAGAAAGGGTTACAGATACCCATTTTCGCGGGGGGTCTAATTTACTGTCAATAAGCTAGGTTTATTGAGAATTTAGTATTAGTAGACCCTTCTCAAAAGCTTACTCAGAAAGCTTTTCGCGGGGGTCAACGAAATCATAAGGGTTTGGGCGATCGCCTGACCCCCGCGAAAAATTTACGTACACAAAGTAAAAACAAGTACTTTGAGATTCACTTGGAAACGTCAGATTAAGTTTTCAAGGTTCTGTCTGTTGTTTTAGATAGTATCACAAAGTACTCTGACTTTTCACAGCATCAAACACGAACTTAACATAAGTTTTCTCTACTACCGCCCCAGTTATTCAAGGTTAGGGACTTCCAGAAAATAAATTATTCAATGGGTGGGAGCAAATATCATCTTAAATTCTTCTTCCCCTGCCTCCCCTGCCTCCCCTGCTTCCCCTGCTCACCAAAGCAATTGTATATTTTTTTAGTTGGAAGTCCCTTATTTGTGGAACAGCTTATTTCTCCCAAATCATCGGTCGATAAACTTCCACTTCACCCTTCAAACAAGAAATGTATTCTCGTACCTGCAACTCAAGAGCGCGACGGTACACTACTTTTTGTCCAGTATGAGGGTGCGTCACCTCTGTTTGCAATTTTTCTTCCCAATGTTTCAGAAACTTCTTGAGTGCGTGAGGTTGAAAATACACTCCTTGTCGTTCGTCAGGTAACGTAAAATCATCAATTGTAAAAACTTCCGAATTTACTAAATAAACTACTAAAGAATCGACCAAACCAGCCCTCCATTCTTCCATTAAATCAGAAACTAGTGCTGGATGATTATCGCGGGGAACGTGTAAATTCCCAAAATGAGTATGCAATCCTACAGATTGGATGAACGAATAAACATTTTGGCTTAATAGAGTGTACCCCAAACTGAGCATACTATTAATTGGGTCAGTGGGTGGACGCTTGGTGCGCTTTTCAAAATTAAACGAACCAGAAAATAAACTTCCCAGAGCTTGAAAATAAATTGTCGCCGCTCTTCCTTCATATCCACGCAGCATATCCATATTATCTGCAAAAGGTAGTTTGCTCATCAAAATTTCTAATTCCTTAGATGCCTTTTTGATGATTGTTTCATCTACATTTTTAGATTTTTGACGACGGTTTAACCGCATCAATAATATACGTGAATTATGCAACTTTGCCCGAACTATCGCTTCAGCTTGCTTTCTGGTAAAATCAGGATTTTGGCAACGCTCAACCTGTAACATCAAATATTCAACTTTAGCATCACCTTCTCCTTGTAATCTGCCAAAATACCTGCCTTTCTGCGACAAATACATCATCGGAATCCGTCGGTGCAACGCCATACTCACAGCACCATGTGATACATTACAACAACCAAACAGCACAACATTACTCACCCGCGTTACTGGAACTTTAATTCGCAATTCACCTTGATAATAAACTTGAAATTGTTGATTTTTGACGCTCAAATAAGCACCTTGGTCAGTTATATATAAAGTAGTCATGGTTTCCTGCCAATAATGAGAAATTGATGCTCTCGGAAAATTGATCGGCTTGTCAATACTGCAAGCTTTCGGAGGACGAGAAACTGGTTTCGCTGGTCTTGCTTTTCTGCGAAAATAAGGCGTACCCGAATCATTAATTACCCATTCACCAGCGCGTACAGGTTTGGGTGGCGGCGGTGCATAAACTTCACCGCCAGCAAACCGATAACCCAAAAAGGTAAACTCATCATTAGGAGTAAAAATCTGTGTCTTTTCTGGTTGGAGAGTTAAATAAACCTCTCCTAACCAAACGATAATTTTGTCCAGGATGCGGTTTGCTTCTTGCCAACTATTACAAGCGATAACAAAATCATCCCCGTATCGCACCAAATTAATGCCTTGACTGAGACATTTTCGATCAAAATTAGTCAGATATAAATTTGCTAAAGCGCCAGAAAGTCCCCCACCTTGTAATACTCCTTTGCCAAAGTTCCGATATTGTCCGGCGACGATAATTCCTGATTTCAGTTGTCCTTGCAGTAATTGCATTAGACTCGGTTCGAGTGATAATTCCTCCAATGCAGTTAACAACAACGCCCAAGAAAGATTGTCAAAAAAATCGGCAATGTCGGCTTTGATAATCCATTTGGGTTGATACTGATAGTATCCATATAAATGTTGTACTGCTTGGTGAATACTGTGTCCAGGACGATAGGCATAGCTGCAATCAAGAAATGTATCTTCTAAGGGAAAATACAATTCATCGAGTAGTAAACGCTGGATAATTCTATCCCGCACAGTAGGGATACCAATTAACCGCTTAGTGCCGTTTTTCTTCGGGATGTAAAACCCTTTGGCGGGGCTGGCAATATAAGTTTCGTGGTGTAGTTGATATGCAATATTCTGTAATTGGTCATCAACCATTGACTCGAATAAATCAACAGAAATCCCATCAACACCCGCAGTCTTACTTCCCGCACGAACTTGTAACCATGCGAAATTGAGATGTTCTTTAGTGAACATGATGATAAGTAAAAAGTAAAAAGTAAAAAGGTAAGTAGAGCGGCGTGAATAATTCAAGGTTTGTAGTGTTCGCGTAGCGTCTCGCAGAGAGGAATTTAGTCCTCATTTGTTCGCGTAGCGTCTCGAAGAGAGGGCTGAAGCCCTCACTACGAAATAATCTCAAGATTTTTTACATTACTTAATCTAGTTTGATTTATTCTCACCGACTTACTTAAAAGAAAGTAAATATTAAGTAGGGTGTGTTACGGCTATGTCAGGATTTGAGCGTTAGAGAAATTATAAATTAGCCGTAACGCACCACAATCATACGGTGCGTTACGCGTTGCTTTAACGCACCCTACAATTAAGATTTACTTCTTGCAGTACCTTTGACTTAATTATTGCAGTGCCATATATGAGTTCGTGTATGGGTTATTGACTCTGCTATATGACTTCGTATATGACTTATATAGATTCCTTCTTCTTTTACCTTTTACCTTTTAACTTTTTACTTATTATGTCCCGTACTCTGGTTGCATCAACTGAAGGTGTTAAGCTGGTCAAAAAAGCCTTAAAAGCCAGAAACTTAACCCAAACAGATTTTGCTGCGGAGGTAAAATTAAGTTACACAACTGTCAATAACTTCTGCAACGGTAAAGGGGTATATCGCCTAAACTTTGAAGAGATGTGCGTTTTCTTGGGCTTAGACTGGCAAGATATCGCTGTATTTGGTGAACCCGAAAATCAAGAACTCACACCCCTCGATAACCTTTGGCAACAACTTCAATTATTAAGCTCTCCTACTGAACAAATGGGGCTAGTCTTAGTAAAAGAGGAAACACTAGGTTGGGGGAAGAATTTACCGAGTCGTTACGAAAAGTCAGTGCAGGTAGGTAGCTACATTCGTTTTGAAGTCAACTTAGAAACTCCCGGCTATTTACTACTGTTGCAAAAAGATACATCTGGACAACTATGGTGTTTTTGTCCCTCGCGTTTTGCTCCCCAGGCGCACTTGAATACAGGTAAGACAACTCTGCCTCAAGAAGGTTCGCCAATAACGTCTTTCCCAATAGAAGGAAATCCAGGTAAGGAGGAAATTATCGCAGTTTTTACCAAGGAAGTACCTGCATTAGACTGGTTACCGCAAGGAAATAATGACCCTTTGGAATTAGAAGCAAGTCATCTTGTGGCGTTACTAGAATATGTGACTGGACGTGGAGAATATCAACTTTGGTATACAGATTATATGATTACTGCACGATAAAAAAGTTAATAGTTTAGGCGTTTAAAACTTCAAGTAGTTTGTTATACTACTGGTCATAGCCACAGAACCTTGAAAACTTAATATCAGGTTTCAAAATAAAAGCAAAAGTGCTTAGTTTTACTTTCCATACGTAAGTTTTTCGCGGGGGTAGAGCGATCCCTGAAACCCTTATGATTTCGTTGACCCCCGCGAAAAACTTGCTGGGTATGATTTTGAGATGCCTTAACCTGTATCTGATTGTCAATAAACCGTACTTATTGACAAGTAAATTAGACCCCCCGCGAAAATAGGTATCTGTAACCCTCTCTGGACAAGGCTTCTAAAAGGGTAGGGTTTTAATTCCTTTACCCCTCACGGGGATGGAAACTTTGCTTCAACAAGTTGTTGACCAACTTGATAAAGCTGTTTTAATTCCTTTACCCCTCACGGGGATGGAAACTTTGCACTTAGGTGCAAAGATCGTAAATGTCATTACGTTTTAATTCCTTTACCCCTCACGGGGATGGAAACAAAGACTAATGGCACTGAAGCTCCTCCTCCATTTCTGGTTTTAATTCCTTTACCCCTCACGGGGATGGAAACTTTGCTTGTTTTTCCCCAACTGTTTCTCCAACTCTTGAAGGTTTTAATTCCTTTACCCCTCACGGGGATGGAAACATTGACCCTGTACTACGTCCAATTTCTAGTTGAACAGGTTTTAATTCCTTTACCCCTCACGGGGATGGAAACAGTCTTCATCATCACACTCAATCTCAACGACAACTGGTTTTAATTCCTTTACCCCTCACGGGGATGGAAACTAGACTGTTTCCCATGCATTGCATTTCTTAGTATAAAACAGTTTTAATTCCTTTACCCCTCACGGGGATGGAAACTGATTATGAAGAATTTTAGATAAAATAAGTAATTGATTGAAAAGTCAAAACTAAAAAATATACAAGCATCTGGAACTAGCAGATGAAAAAACTCTTAAAAAAATTAAATCAACTTAACTTACAGGTTGTGCAACTTGCTGGACAAGGGAACTTAAAGCAAGCAATAATTATTGCCCAAGAAGCTGTCAATTTAGGGAAAAGCCAGCAGCTAACTGAGCATTCAGAATATTGTGATAGCTTGAATAACTTAGCAGAATTATATCGGATACAAGGATGTTATTTAGAAGCCAATCCCTTATATTTACAAGCATTAACTATTAGAAAAAGTCTTTTAGGTTCAGAACATCCTGATGTTGCACAATCTTTAAATAATCTGGCAGCACTGTATTATTCACAAGGGAATTACTCACAAGCCGAAACATATTTTTTAGAATCGCTGGAATTGTGGAAAAGTATTTTTGGAGCAGAACATTTTCAAATTGCGACTAATTTAAATAATCTGGCAGAGATTTATCGAGACCAAGGACAATATCTCAAAGCTGGACAAGTACATTTAGAAGTTTTAGGAATGCGAAAACGTCTGTTTGGCGATGAACATCCAGATATTGCTCAAACTTTGACTAATCTAGCAGCGCTTTACACATCCCTTGGACGTTATAAAGAAGCAGAAAAAATGCACTTAGAAACCTTGGCGATGAAAAGACGCTTGTTTGAAGAGTTACATCCTGATATTACTATTAGCCTGAATAATTTGGCCAGATTATACAATGTTCAAGGACGTTATCAAGAAGCTGAACAAGTGCATTTAGATGTTTTAGATAGATGGAAAGAAATATTAGGTTCAGAACATCCATACATAGCATCTACCTTAAGTAATTTGGGGGGAACTTATCAAGATCGGGGGCGTTACATAGAATCCGAGCAAAAATATCTAGAAGCTTTGGCGATGAGAAAACGCTTGCTAGGTAATGAACATCCTGATATTGCTAGCGGCTTGGATAATTTAGCAGAACTTTATCTGATTCAAGGGCGTTATTTATTAGCTGAACAAAAGGCTTTGGAAGCTTATTCTTTGAGAAAACAACTGTTCAGTTCTGAGGAGTTCGATATTGTTGATAGCTTAAGAATTTTGGCAGTAATTTACACATACCAAGGGCGATATTTGGAAGCCGAAAAACTATATTTAGAAGTATTACCAATACTGGAAAGCTCACTTGGTAAAGAACATCCTGTAGTTGCGAACACTTTAAACAATCTGGCTGGACTTTATGAAGAACAAGGCAATTATTCTCAAGCCGAACAAAAATATTTATTAGCTTTAGAAATTCAAAAAAATCTCTTAGGTAACGAGCATCCTGATATTGCCTTGACTTTCAACCAGATAGCAGTTATTTATCGGTTACAAGGACGATATGCAGAATCGGAACAACTGCATCTCGAATCTTTGGCGATGGCTAAAAATCTTTTAGGAGAACAACATCCATTTATAGCAGCAATTCTGAATAATTTAGCAGTGTTATACGATGCTCAATTTAAATATTCAGAAGCAGAATCATTACTTTTATCAGCGTTAGCTATCGTTAAAAGTGCCTTTGGTGACCAACACCCACAAGTAGCAAGTACGATGAATAACTTAGCGGTTATTTATGATTTTCAAGGGCATTATCAGCAAGCAGAAGAACTCCATTTAGAAACATTGAGACTGAGAAAGTCATTACTAGGAGAATCACACCCACAAATCGCTAATAGTCTGAGTAATCTGGGAGAGTTATATTTTTCGCTGGGGCGCTATGAAAAAGCACAACAGAAGTATGTAGAAACTTTGGCCATGAGAAAACGCCTGTTGGGAGATGAACATCCTGATGTTGCATTTAGCTTAAATAATCTCGCAACGGTGTTAGCTGCGACTAACCGCTCAGATGAAGCTTTATCTCATCGCATCGAAGCCAGTAACATTAATGACAAGATTATTAGTAATATATTTGCTTTTAGTTCCGAAAGCGATCGCCTGTCCTTCCTCCAGAAAATTCGCAATAACTTTGATTTATTTCTTTCCCTAGTCTGCAACCATCTTGCTAACTCAGATAGCGCCAAACTTGCAGCCTTAGATTTTGTTCTCAAACGTAAAGCCTTAACCGCCTCAGCGCTGGCGGCTCAAAATGAAGCATTTTACAATGGCCGCTACCCGCAACAAAAAGAAAAATTCCGTCAACTGCGCGATTTGAGCAATCAAATTATCCATCTCACTTTTGCAGTTCCCGATACCGATGACTTAGCTACATACCAAGATAATTTGAGACAACTGCAAAACAGACATAACAATTTACAAAAACAATTAGCGGCACAAGTTCCAGAAATTCAGCTATCACAGCAAACTTTCCACCGTGAGGCGATCGCCGCAGCATTACCGCCTAACTCCATTTTGGTCGAGTTTGTCCGCTTTGACGTATTCGATTTTCAAGCAATTTCGGCGAATGAAGAAATACAATGGCATCCAGCACGGTATCTAGCATTTATTTTAACTGCCAGAAAACTAGATACTGTACAGATGGTAGATTTAGGCGCAGCTGATACCATCGACAGACTAATTCAAGCCTTTCGCTTAGAAGCATCTGACTACACCCACCCCACATTAGCCTGGGGTAAAGGTAGTCAAGCACCAAAACTACACATCAAATCATACAATTCCACAGATGCCATACAACTAACTCAAGCACTGTTTAACCCCATCCGGGACTGTGTAAAAGATTGCAAACATCTTATCATTGCACCCGATGGTAACTTAAACTTAGTGCCATTTCAGATATTGCCGATTGATGCCACAGGCTCACGTCTATTAATGGATGAGTATACCATCAGTTATCTGGGTGTCGGGCGAGAAATTCTCCGTAGCAAAGTTCAGCCACCCACAGGTTTTATTTCGACACCATTAATTATTGCCGATCCTGATTTTGATTTATCGGAGACTGGGGATTGGGGATCCTCACATCTTGCACCAATAAAAATTGATTGAATTTGATTACTCAGTAAAAAAGTAAAATCCCTGATTTAGCGATAAAATCCAATAAAAATCAGGTAGCTTTATCGGACATCTTTTTACTTTATCAGGGGTTGTACGGTGAGGTGCAAGATCTGAGGATCGGGGACTGGGGACTGGGAAAAAAATTTCATGCTCGATATCCGAAGTCTTCAGTTAAGCGATCGTCTTACACCAACAGGCTTGTTCCGCGCTCCAGGAACAAGGTTTTTGGGGGAAAGTGTAGCGAAAAAACTGCCTGATGCCAAATTATACTTAGGGGCAGAAGCACTAGAAACCCGCCTGACAAATAGCGAGTGTCCCAGTATCATGCTAATTGCGACTCATGGCTTATTCCAAAGCGATTCTACACCAGAATCAGCGACTAAAAGACGTAATTTATTAAGTATGGAACGTCAGCGCACAACCAAGGTAGAAAATCCTATGTTGCGCTCTGGGCTGGCTTTAGCGGGTGCTAATACTTGGCTGGCTGGTGGGAGACTTCCTCAAGCGGCAGGGAAAGGCTTTGTTTTTGCCCAAGATATTGCCAATTTAGATTTGTGGGCGAATGAATTGACGGTTCTTTCTGCCTGCGATACTGCCAGAGGAGATATTAAAATTGGCGAAGGTGTATTTGGGTTGCGGCGTGCTTTTGCCGTTGCTGGAACAAAAACGCTTGTGATGAGCCTGTGGAAAGTGCCTGACAAAGTAACTGCCTTACTGATGGAGCGTTTTTTTGATAACTTGCAGTCTGGCATGAGTCGGTCTGAGGCGTTACATTCTGCTCAGAATTATATACGTAGAATTACAGTGAAGGAATTGCGCGAATTACCTTTGGGTTTGGAAGTGCTAAAGGAACTTTTAGCGGTCAAAGAGTTATCAGTCAATAGTAAAATTGATTGTCAAGAAAAAGACACACCATTAGAACATCCCTTTTACTGGGGAGCATGGATTTGTCAGGGAAATACAGATCCATTGGTTAACTAGAGACAAGCTGTGATTAATCGCTACTTTTAGCTCAATTACAAATATACCAGCGATCGCTTGAGCAAAATTCACACCATTTCACGAAAATCTTGATACATATAGATTTGATTTTTCGTAGGGGTTTAGCACTGCTAAACCCTTACAATTCTAAATTTGCCCCATCTAGAGACACGCCTTGATGAGTTTCTGTTTTCATCTGCGCTTCTGTTGTATTTGGCTGCTGACGTGGCACCGGTTTTTGTTGTCCAAAACCATCAAACAAATCATCCAACTTGACAGTTAACCCCAAATATGCTCCACCAGCCGATCGCGTTCCAGAAAAATCCCTGTCGCCAACTTCACCAAAAACATATCCAGCGGAAAGCCGCAAATTAGGAGTCAGATAGTAACCTGTTTCCAGAACAAAGCCCGTCTCACTATAGTTAGATTGACCAATCCAACGAGCCTCACCAACTAAATCCCAGCTATATCCCAAACGATAAGTAGCTCGCAATTGTCCCAAATTCACCGTACTTGTACCAACTAAATCGTTAGCTAAATAAGAAGTACTATTACGCAAAGCATACTTACCGTAGAATTCCCATTGCCAGTTAGGGGCGTAGATAGCTTCTAAAGCAAAAGTATGGTCTTGGGAACCCGTACCACTACCTAAAAGAATGGTTTCCGGAATAATCGCTGGATTTTGACGATATTCATAACGCAACAAAGCATTAAATTTATCACTATGGGGGTCACGATAAGCTAAACCCACCTTCAGATTAGCGGTATCTGCCAATCCTGAAAGTCTTTGGTTGGCAGAATTTGCTTGTTGATAACGCACCAAAGCCGTCAGTGATGGAGAAATTTTACCCACTGCACCTGCGGTAATTACTGTATTGCTACCACCAGAAGACGAGCGATGTTCGTAGCGGGCGCTGGCTTGAAACTGCGGATTATCACTGTATTCTAAGCCAACGCTGTAACTATCGCCACCATCAAATCCGATGGCCGATGCAGCTTGACCATAAGCGTAAGGTTGGGGAAATTGTTGACCAGCCACCGTCCGATTGAAGAAGTTACCAAATACGTGTTCGTAAGCTAAATTCAACCGCAATCCGCGAGCAATAGTCCAGCGGTTATTTAGACCAATTGCCCCTTGGGTAGTGAGTTCATTGGCACCACCCAAAATTGAGTAACGACCAGTTATGGTGGTATCCCTTCCAAGTTTGTGTTCGCCGTTGACACTCAAGCTGGTGATGGAATTACCAGACAATTGACCGCTACTGTAAAACTGTTGAGCCAGACTGATATTCACACCAGGAATTGCTGCCCAATTCAACCCGAAGATGGTACGGTCTGGATAAACACTATCTTTTTGGGAAGATAAGCTGAGTTCGTTTTGAGCTTGGAAAGTCAGGTTTTTAGCGATGGGAACTGTGAAACGCGAACGCAATTGATCGGAATTACCACTCAAAGCATCGGGTGAAATGCGGTCTTGGCGATCGCGGTGAATCCAATCTAAATCAAAGATGGCCCTACCCAAGCGTTGTTGAATCCCAGCGGTAATCGTCGTCAGGGAATTATCAACTTTACTCCCTGGTATGGCATCATTACGGGGTGCAAATAATTCTTCAAAGGTGTCTAGGGGTTGGGGAGCAATACCAAAATTGTCCTCGTGGTCGTATTGCACCCTCACATTGGTAGTTGGAGTCACTTTAGCTGTAACTTGGGCACCATAACGAGTTTGTCCCGGTACAAAGCTAATAGTCGCATTATTGGCAAAACCTGTATCAGCAAACCGATAATAGGCACGGCCTTGAATCCCATTAGCTATTTGTCCCTCAGCTTCCAAGCGATAGGCATCACCCCTAACTTTTCCCAGAACATCAGAATCATTACTCGAATGGGCGTATTCTGCAATTAGCCTACCCTTATCACCCAAAGATATCAGCGCGTCTGCGCCATACAGTTGAAAATCACGCACACCCTGATTTTCTTGCACATAAGTTGCTCCAATCCAACTTTCTTGGTTCAGCTTGCGGGAAAGATTATATTGCAAACGACCAGCAAAGATATTGCTATCAGAGTCTTCAGTTTCATATTGATAGCTAACAACAATCCGACGTACCAAGACTTGTCCATTTTGATCGATATCGGTGCGAAGAATCGGTTCGCGGAATAATAGGGTACCGCGATCGTAGTCGATTTCGTAGTCTGGGCCTCGGTTAAGCTGTTTGCGTTCCAATACAGTCCCAGGGCGATTCAGTTCTTCTAACTCAATAAAGACATTTTCACTACCTGGTTGTAGGAGTCTGCGAGACAGGAAATAATAACCACTAGTGCCATCGGGAGCAATGGTATCTCGTTGAAATCCTTCTAAGTTATTGCCATAAAAACCCGTAATTTGTAAATTTCCTAAGTTGTAGTTAGCTTTAAAACCGTGGAGTTGACGAGTGATAGAAGTAAATTGCTGCGATCGCCGCGCAAATTCTTCTGTGTTATAGTCACCCCACATGGCAAAATCAGGGGAAGCTCCAGGTATACCGGTGGAGCGCTCAAAACGCAGAAACAAGCTGTCAATAGAAGGAGCAACCACATCAACCTTCGAGCTATCGCCGTAAACAGGATAGTTTTGCTCGCTAAATTGGTAAGTTCTAAACAAGCGATTATCGCAGTTACAATCTTCATTCAAACTACGAGAACTGTTATATGCGCCTGTGAACAACCATTCTCCGATGGTACCAGTGGCAAATATCGCTGAATGGAAATCTAATTGCGTTCTGTTGTCTTTGTCCGGGGGGAGGAAATCACGGAAACTGCCGTAATAATTTGTACCTCTAGCGCCCAAGCGTAAATCTATGACCCCAGTCAGCAAACTCGGACGTAGTGCTGTTTCAAATTGCAATTGGGTAAAAGCTTCTAAATTATTAACGATGGCGCGGATTGTGACAGTTTCCGCTTTTAATTGCGATCGCAATATCGCTGTAAATTGCCCTCCTTTCGCCTCCACTTGAAACCCTGGTTCATCTGGTTTGAAATCCTTCCCCACAAAGTCCCCAGCAGTGGGTATCAAAGTGACCACAGCATCATAATTAGAGCGATTGCCACTTCCATCAAGCAGTTGACCCCGGATTGTAGCCGTAGAACGTCCATCTGCTGGGATACGAGACTCTACTGTTTCCAAAGTTAATTGCTGCGGCGCTCCCCGCACTGCAACCTGCACTGTTACAGGCGCTTGGGTTCCCCCGACTACCTGTGCAGAGATAGTATTTTGACCTTGTTGTAGCGAAACACCATACCATGTCTGCGTTACCAAATTAGTACTCGCATCAGTTTCCGTCCGCCCCACCAAAGAAGGATCTACCAACACCCCATTTACCCGCAATTCCACCTGGCTACCAGCAGGAAATTGCACAATCACCGTAGTAGCTTGTACATCTACAACACTGTCAGGCGTCGGAGTCAGGATTTTGATTCTTGTAGAAATCGGAGGAGGTGAAGACACAGGCATATTTTCATTTCCCCCCATCCCCGCGTCCCCTTGTCCCCGCGTCCCCGCGTCTTTATCTCCCTCAATCCCCGCCTCGCCATTAGCAATTTTGCGTAAGCCGTTGGGTAAATCTACAGAAGTTGCTGGTTGAAATGGTTGTATTTCCCTTGGCGATTGGTCTTTCTTCTCCTTGATTCCTGCAATTTTGCGTAAGCCTCTAGGCAATTCCACAGAAGTTGCTGGCTGAAATGGTTGTATTTGCGTTTCAGTTGGCTGGACATCTGAAATTGAAGTAACAGTAGCCGATGCAAAAAAAGTTGACGGCTCCTGCCTAGAACTTCCCAACAAACGAGAAGAATTTAGCTGTTGCTGAATTCTCCTCCTAATCTTTGCGCCTTTGCGCGGCAGTCGCTTCAAGTCGGCAAAGCCACCCAACGCGCTGCCTTGCCTTTGCGTGAGCCTTTCATATCCTGAATCACCAACCCCAGAATTCACATCCATACTTTTTTCAACCACTCGATCTTCGACACCCTTCTCTGCTTGAAAAGGAGAATCAGGCAAAACCAAGTTTTCACCAGTGAGTTCTGCTTTGACTATGCCAGGATACACAACAAAGCTGAGAGCTACTGGCATCGCCCCCATCAACATGAAGTTGAAAATAGTTGCACAGTGCAGTCTGGGTTTCATTTTTTGACTGGCTCCTGAAATGGGGTGACACCGAAGTTCATACGTACTAAGCCACCTGGTTCTAAATGCACCAGGCGAGATTGGCTATTGCGTTCGCGGAATTTTTTGTTGGGAGCTAAGTTGTAACCCGGTACACTGCTGAGGTCTAGTACGCCTGTGTGGTATCCAGGTAAGACATTAGCTAAGGAGAACAAACCATTGGGATCTGTAGTGATACGGTTACCGTCTTCGAGGAAAAGCACCGCATTGGGTATTCCAGGCTCACCACGCTGTTGTTCGCCATCAAAGTTTTTATCAACAAACACCCGACCGATAATCGTGCCACAATCAGAAACGATTCCGGGACGAATTTTCAGTTGGTGTGTTGCTGGGCCATCCTTAGTGCTAAAACGGTTATCAGTTCGTTGGGCATTAGCGATCGCACTGTTGCGACCACTACCACGCAGAGAATCGGCTGTTAATTGAGCAGCGTAGGCAATATTCAGGACTTTCCCAGTGGGAATCGTCATATCTGTCCGGAATATCACCGTATTTCCATTCCGTTCCGAGGTGATAGTGACTGCTGTACCATCCATCTCTCCCTGCACAGATTTCTCCAAGAACTGGAATCCTAAAGGTAGGTTGTCACTGATAACTACATTGTTCAAACCAGTATCAGCAAGATTTTTGAGCGAGAGGCGGTAGATTACCGTATCTCCAGGTTCAGCAGTAGCACGATCGCCTGTTTTAATAATCTGCAACTGATTCGCTTGGCACAAATTTGTACTAAATTCAAACGCTAATAAATCCAATCCCACTACTTCTGCATTGGGAACTAAAACAACTGTTTGTTCAACTCTGGTTTCACCTGTCAGACTGATTGGTTGTCCATCCAAAGAACTAGCTACATATCGCACTACACTATTACCTTGTGTGCCAGTACTATCAAGGATTTGGATCTTGATCCGCCGTTGTTTATAGATAGAAGTCGGTGGTGGATTGACTACAAAAATGTAGGTTCTACCTGGATCGGTTTGACCTTTATTTGGATCGAGTAGGAAATTGTAGACACCCGCAGGGTTATTTGTAATGAAATATGGGTTACTATTTTCGATATTTGGCGATTTTCCCCCAGGCACATTGTTATTAGGAATATCTGGTAACTCTGTTCGAGTCAAAGCAACTAAACCGCCCAATTCTGTGCCCGTCGGGTCGCTAGCATTAGGTTCGTATACCCCAACTGAAAAACCTGTATAATCCGGTAAAAGCGTACCAGCACAACCTAAAATTCGTCCTAATGGGTCAACTAATGGGTTAGGAGTAACGTTAAGCTGAGTAGAACTTCCTTGATATTTATTATTACTAGCTGGGTCTGTATAAGTATAAGTAGCTTGATTTGTGATTGGCACAGATGCAACTTGATTATTATTTTGTTGCGCTGTCACCGATATAGGTAAAGTAGTATATAAAAAACTTCCCAGCAGAATACTTGCTGTTAATCTTGACCACCAGCTACTAGTAAAATGAATTTGCTTTTGTTTTTGAGGACGGCTCACTGAACACATCTCCTCTGGATGCCAATCTGATTGTTAATAAAAAACTTATTTATGTAGATAAAATCACAATAAATGGTATTTTCTGCAAAGTTACTGCTAAAATAATCCAATTTAATTTGTGAAATATTGCATGATGGTTGTCCTTTCTAATTACAAATGACCAATGACCAATGACAAAGGACAACCCCAATTTCAATCAACGCACTTGGGTTTGATAAGTCGCCTTGACTGTCGTCTTTGCTGCAACTGACGGAACCTGTAAACGGATGTGGGTGTAAGCAATGGCTGGCGCTGGTTTAGTTTCCACTTTGCCGTTAGGAACAGTAACTTTAACGGTGGGATTTTCGACGAAGCTACGCCCACCATCAATGCTATAAGTAATTTTTCCATTATTAGTTACATTTGCAGATTTAAGTACGTAGACCATCCCTTTGGGAATGGCTTGATTCAAAGTTAAATTTTTCACTGGGCGATCGCCCTTATTTTCGCCACTTAAGGTATACCTCAATACATCTCCTGGTCGCACCACAGCTTGACCTTTTAAAGGTTCCCATTTCTGGCTTTGCTTACCCTGTTGATCTTGAGCGATGACTTGTTTTTCGGCTTCTAAGCGCAATTGAATTTGCCCTTGAGTTTTGATATTTTGAGCGTAGGCACTTTCTGAATGCCAGATATTCGCAACTCCTGGAAATTGACCCAAAAATGGAACTGTAGCTATTAGTGCGATCGCACCTAAACCTGCAAAAGAAACACCCTTCATATAAATAGCTTCCAGAATCTTGATTGTTGACTTATCTTTCCCTGGTTGTACTCAAAAATAGTCATCTTTGGGGATTGGGGATTGGGCATGGGGCACAAGAGGCGGAGGAGCAGAGGAGCAGAGGGGCAGAGGGGAAAAACTCATCTCCCCTGCTCCCCTGCTCCCCTGCTTCCTCATCTCCCCCACTCCCCACTCCCAACGAATTAATTAACCTTGCGTTGGAACGTAAATGTTCTTTGAATACCCGGTGCGATCGTGCCAGTTACAGTATCCACATACTTGGTTACATCAGTGTTTACCGTAGTTCCAGTTTGGTCGTTCCCAGAGCTAGTAGCTGGATTACCGCTGAAGAATTGAATGGTTGCACTCCCAGAATCTTTAGCTGAGCCAACAATGTTGCTAGTATCAATTTGACCGCTGCTATCGTTGTCTACTGCCCAGTTGTTGGGGCTTTGCGTACCATCTTCAATAATCACAACTTTGTCAGCATTCAAAATCACGTTACCAGTTCCAGATTGAGGATCGGAAATATTGCTGTACTGAATTTGGTACTCAATAATGTTTCCGGGTGCAGGCTTCTTGGGATCGGTACTTAATGTGCCGTCATTGCCCTGGACTACAGGGCCAGTTCCTTGTAAGACTCGTGACACTTTCAGCAGTTTCAAAAAGCCAGTGTACACGCGATCGATAGTGATGTTGGATGAATCAAAGATATTATCGTTGCCAGTATCCTTAATTCCATCACCGTTACTATCCGTCGTGTAGTTGTCAATAGAAGCAGTGATGCGTACTGGGAAGCCTCTATTAATATCAGTCGATAACTGCGTATCTGGAGGTAAATCAACTTCTACACCATAGTTGAGAGTTGCATTAGGAGCAAAGTTGGGAATGGTTATTGGTGTAACGGGTCCTGTAAATGCTCCATTATTGTAAGTATAAACAGCTGACTGACTATTATAGGTAATAGTCACTTTCGTACCATTAGGTAAATCTCCTGGAACTGTTGGCGGTGTTGGCTCTAGCTTCAAAACGCCTGGATCAGTACCACTGTTTTTAACTGTGTTGGTGAAGCCAACTGACTGAGGATCGAGTAAACTACCAGGTGCTGTACCAGCAGGAACCAGAGAAGATTTGTTGGTGAAGTCGTCGTCGGTTCCACCTGATGGCCCAGTCGCATCCGGCGCATTCTGCGGCCCGTTGAGTATCGCTGAGGCTACAGGTGCTTGCACTGTGAAGACGTTGGCCTCACCTCCTGGTGTACCATCACCAGTGTTGTTGTTGCCTGTGTCAGTTCCAGTTTCTGGAGCTGTTGGAGTAATAATATAGCCATCATCAACGTCGCCAGCCAATAGAGTATCGGGGACACCATCACCATTGGTATCTGTAACGCCATGAGGTGTCATATTCCCTGGTGGACCATTGTAGTTGCTGGGATTTTGGTCGCCGGATTCGTCGTAGACTGGGAGATTGCTACTGGGTGTTTGACCAAATAATTGGGCAATGTTAGCGACGGTTAAGGGTGAAGTTGCAGTTGATTCAATGGCTAGCTGAATCGAGAAGCCATTCACCGTTGTACCAGGAGCGATGGAAGTAATGATTGCTGGATTATTGATAAAACCAACGCGGGTGACTGAGGCCAAGGGTGGTGCTGTCGTAGTCCAACTCGCTGTATTAGCATTAGTTCCAATTGGAGTGGTAGTATAGACAGTTTGCCAACCAGGAGGCGCAGTTGGTGCTGCTGCCAAATCTGTACCCAAAGGAATCGCATCAGAAACCAAGATATAAGTACCAGCAGCACCATTAACATTGATGCTTGTGTCGGTCAAAGGTGCTGGTGTAATTCCCTGTCCTGTGGGATCGTTGGACTCAACTCGCAAGCTCAAATCGTAAGTCAGTTTGTCATCTGTAATTGCAGTAGTGCCAGCATTGTTATAGCCACTGCGAATCTTGAGAACGGTAGCTAAGGTGTAGGTCTTCACCGTTAAACCAACCTGAATTTGCTCGGTGGCGCTAGCCTCCCGTGTACCGTTAACTGGTGTGCCATCTACCTCACCAACAGCACCACCATTGGCGTTATCTACGGTGAACACGTCACCACCATCAGGACTCCGGAGTTGGTTTTGAGCATCACCAGGAGTGTTACCCAGGGTAACAGTAATTATGTCATTGGTTTGAGCGCCATTCTGGACGGTAATTGGTACACGCACCAACACAGTACCACCAACCGGTACTGAGGGTGTATCTACGCCACCTTGGGGGATGTTTATCCAAGTTTGACCACCGTCGGTACTATATTGCAGACTATTAACTGTACCACCATCTGGTAATGTTCCAGAAACTGTACCTGGCCCAGTTGTTGTAGCTTGGTTAGGAATGTGGAATTTGGTTGGGTCATTACCTACGTTGGTCAAGGTGTAGGTGTAAATGAGTAAGTCACCAACTTGGACTGTTGTATTGGTAGGGCTAGAAGTGGCATCTGTGACACCAGACGCGCTGACGGTGATACCAGCGACCTCTGCCACGGTGACAACGACAGTGTTGGAAGTGGCGTTGATTGTTGTCCCTGGACTGTTGGGATCTTCGTAGGTTGCTGTGGCTGTGTTACTGATAGACGTACCCGCAGTAGTTCCCTCAGCTAATACAGGTGCAATAAATTGGAAAAGGTTACTACTTAATAATACTGTTGCTAGTAAAGATTGATAGCGCTGATGCTGCTTGTTTACAAATTTATTTTGTTTTACCATAGGTGTAGTTTATTTGCTGGACTTGTATCCTGGGTTTTAAAAGAGGATAAAGTTCGGCAATTTTTTAAAAAATTGCCGATGATATTTGCCTCAAACTTTAACGTTCCGGTAACGCAGATTTGGGGAGTTAAGTTGTTTACACTCCTCGAAAGCTATATTGAGGCAATACTCTTCAAATAATTAGCCTGTCTGATTTGCGATCGCTCTTGATTATCAAGGCTAGTAATCACAAGTATGGGTAATTTACTGTTGCGTACTGCTGAATTGTTTATGCAAGTAGAAATGTAACTTTTGCTGCCAAAAAAATCTACCGTATAAATAAGTAACTTCTCTAGCCATGAATCAGTACATCAAAGGTTAAAATTCAACTTTATTTTTCCAGTTGAATATCTGAAGCTATTGTTTTCTTTTGTAACCAGAATTAACTAAGTGTAAACACTAGATGCTGCGATTATAAGTCAGAAAATTTTACAAGAATTATTACTTTTACTACTAAACATACCCGACAATTTTTATCGGGTATGTTTGACTGGTATTTTTACTCGTGTTAGTATCAGGCGACAGTTGATAGACAGACAGACAGGGAAAGCTCGTTTATGACTCAGGCAATCACAACCCAATCCCAAGTCAGCAATGCCACATTTTTTAAAGCCTTGAAGTGTAAGGAATGTGGCGCGGAATATGAACCCAAAGCCAAGAATGTTTGTGAGTTATGCTTTGGGCCTTTGGAAGTCAAGTATGACTACAGCGCTCTGCGTCTCTCTGTCACTCGTGAAACAATTCAAGCCGGGCCTAATTCAATTTGGCGCTACCGTCCGTTTTTGCCTGTCGCAACTAATAATGTTATAGATGTGGGAACCGGTATGACTCCCTTGGTTCGTTCCCACCGTCTTGCCCGCCGCCTGGGTCTAAACAAGCTTTATATTAAAAATGATGCCGTGAATATGCCCACCCTCAGCTTTAAGGATCGGGTGGTGTCAGTCGCCCTCACCAGAGCGCGAGAGTTGGGTTTTTCCACTGTTTCCTGCGCTAGCACTGGTAACTTGGCAAATTCTACAGCAGCGATCGCAGCTCACGCCGGTTTAGACTGCTGTGTGTTCATCCCAGCAGATTTGGAAGCTGGTAAAATTCTCGGTAGCCTGATCTACAGTCCCACCCTCATGGCTGTAAAAGGCAACTACGATCAAGTCAATCGTCTTTGTTCGGAAGTAGCTAATACATACGGCTGGGGATTTGTCAATATTAATCTACGCCCCTACTACTCTGAAGGTTCCAAAACTTTAGGCTTTGAAGTTGCAGAACAATTAGGTTGGCAATTACCTGACCATATCGTTGCTCCTTTAGCTTCTGGTTCGCTGTTTACCAAAATTTATAAGGGCTTCCAAGAATTTGTCGAAGTTGGTTTGGTAGAAGGTAAAAACGTCCGTTTCAGCGGCGCCCAAGCTGAAGGTTGTTCGCCCATCGCCCAAGCATTCAAAGAAGGAAGCGACTTTATTAAGCCAGTCAAACCGAATACAATTGCCAAATCAATTGCGATCGGTAACCCCGCAGACGGTATTTATGCTGTGGATATAGCTAAGAAGACTGGTGGTAACATTGAATCAGTCAATGATGCAGAAATTATTGATGGCATCAAACTACTGGCAGAAACCGAAGGCATCTTCACAGAAACAGCGGGTGGTACAACAGTGGCCGTGCTGAAAAAATTGGTAGAAGCCGGCAAGATCGATCCAGATGAAACTACCGTGGTTTACATCACTGGCAATGGATTGAAAACCCAAGAAGCAATACAAGGCTACGTTGGCGAACCCTTGACTATTGATGCTAAACTAGATAGCTTTGAACGTGCCTTAGAGCGATCGCGCACTCTCGATCGCTTGGAATGGCAACAAGTCCTTGTTTAATTATGAGTTAGGAGTTAGGAGTTATGAGTTATGAGTTTTTTATTCCTAACTCCTCACTCCTAACTCATAACTCCTGACTCCTCACTTTTCACTCTTAACTTTCTACTTCTATGGCCGTAAAAGTCTTAGTTCCTACAGCTCTTCAACAATTTACTAATAACGAAGCTATCGTAGAATCCAATGGCAACACCATTGCTGAACTTGTGGATTCATTAGAACAAAGCTTTCCTGGCTTCAAATCACGATTGTGTGATGATGAAGGAAAGCTACGACGGTTTGTGAATTTTTACCTGAATGACGAAGATATTCGCTTTTTAAAAGGGGCAGATACACGCCTCAATGATGGCGATGAAGTAAGTATTGTCCCCGCTGTCGCTGGTGGTTAATGCCGGGAATAGAGCAGAATTCAGAAGTCAGAATTCGGAAGTCAGAATTAGCATAGTTTCTCTGCCTAGCTACCAGACATAGATAGTGTACTTCACGCTTATTAAAATCTGTTGTATCTACCTAAATTTAGCAAATGGACAGATGTAAGCTTGCTGTGATTGGCAGGCTTATTTTTACTCTAATATCATGTCCGCTTGATTACTGATTACAGCGTTTTTGATCTATTTGAACCACAATCCTCAGTAGGGTAGCACAACTGTGCTATCCTAAAACGTAGTATTTTTACTTAAAAATTGCTGTAATATCATGTCCGGTTGAATACTTATCATTTAGACTGACGCGGGGAAGCGGAGAGATTTTATTGATAAGTCAAAAGAGGCAGGGAGCAAGGGGGAAAACTGAGACGGAGCTTGTAGCCCCAGTAAGAGCGCCCTAGTGGTCTGGCAAGTCAACAATGCTTGGTGAATCAACTTTTCTATTTCTCTTGTTTTCCTCTTTCTTTGTGTCCTTTGCGCCTTTGCGGTTCGTTTTTGTAGCCCCGTAGAGGCCACGACTATAAACGGGCAGGATTAGCGATCGCAGGTTGTGGATCAGGTGTACCAGAAAGTTGTAATCATTGAAAATATCCCAACCCTGATGCAAGCAGCCCTTAAAGCACTCCCAACTAAGGAAAGAGATAGATACTGCCCCGTTGCCCATGCCAGTCTACTTGACGGCGAAGATCGCAAGCAGTGGCTCGTTGCGATCGCCAACACTAAACACAACCCGATCGCTTAACCTGCCTGACACACGCGATTAAACTTTTTCTAGAATATATGTACTATATTTAGATGCGTTCGCCCTGCGTCTTAACTGTCTTAACTGTCTTAACTGTCTCAATTTTTTTTGCTTAACTGTCTTATATGTCCTTGCATTTTTCCGGCGAAACGTAGAAAATACTCAAAACTCAATTTTATTAAATACCGAGGTGTATCCATAAATGTTTTTAGTTTTTCTAAAAAAAAAAAGTAAAATTACTGAGGAATACTTGCCTGATAAAGCAAGTGCTGATATTGTAGAAAGTATCAATTTTTAAGAGCTGATTTGTAAAAAAAAATCTTAATAAAACCCAATTTATTCCTGGGTATGACTTTTAGAGAATAAACCCTTGATTGGCTCAAATTACTGAAACCCTCATGATATAAAGACTTTACTTTAGTTTACAAATTAGCTCTAAGACTCATTGACGGGATCATCCAACCCTCACAAACAGGTTTTGGAGGATAAAACTTTTTAAAGTGTTACATTCAAAGGCTACAGACAATTTTGGGCTAGTGCAGTTGGATGAAAAAATGCAAACAGACTTCCTCTCAATTCAAATCAGAAGACGAAAACAATAGGGAATGACCGTATCAAAGGTATTCAACTTAATCATTTTTTGTTGTACAACACGATTCTTTTGGTAGAGTTTATAGTTGCAATGATTTCACTTTGGTGGTTTCCTATGGTTGTCTCAGAGTGAATGAGAGTGCGAAAATTAATGTTATTTAATAATTTAAATTAAACTTAATATTGTGAAAAGTTTAATTATCAAAGAGCAAAATAGTAGAAGGGTATAAAAGCTAATGCAGCTAGATAATTACAGTCATTCTTTAGTAGGTTTAACTCATAAAAATTACACATATAGAGAATTAGAATTTGCTATTTTGTCGAGTTTGAATGTACATGATTGTGTAGTAATTAAGAGGCAGACAGAAAACTTCAAACAGGAGTTAGTTACTTATGTAGTACCATCAGGTTCATTTGCCCCAGAACAATTGTTATCTCATTTACAAACAATTCTGCCTAGCGAATGCATACCCGAGGTGATTGTACCAGTTTCTTCTCTACCGTTGACTCCATCAGGGCAGATAGATGAAACTATCTTGAGTCATCTGGAAATAAGGGATACTAAGCTTGTAGAGCGATGGTCAGAGCAAATCCAGTCATTACCCGAAGTTAAGCAAGTAGCAGTAGTAGTTCAAGAACACCTCAAGCAGCAGCAGTTACTACGTCTATCAGACTTACTTGTTGACTGGAAAACTCTTACAAGCGAAGAAAAGAATACTTCCGTTCCATCTCAATTTTCCCGCTCAACTATCAATCAGAATTCTGCTGACAGGAAACTAGCCCTGAGTCATGGCGAAGAACTCAAGCGAGAAAAAAATGCTCCCAAACTCCTTTGGGAAGCACTGCAAAAAACCGCTCTTCAATTCCCAGAAAAAGAACTAGTTTATATTCAATCCGATGGCTCACAGATTATTCAATCTTATAAAATTTTACTGTTAGATGCTCAAAAGATATTAGCTGGTTTAAGAAAGCTAGGTTTAAAACCACTAGATAAAGTAATATTTCAAATCGATCTCAGTCAAGATTTCATACCTGCTTTTTGGGGCAACATAGTTTACCACCTACCGCTATTCATCCAGCCTTTGGGATGTCTGAGACTTGTTCGGGAATAACTTGGTCTGATGGGTTTTCATTAGAAACATCATCAGACGATATGTCATTTGTAGAACTTGGCCCCCCGATTCCTGGAGCGTCAATCCGCATTGCTGACGAAAATAATCAAATTGTTACCGAAGGGGTAATTGGGAGATTTCAAGTTAAAGGACTTTCAGTTACCTCTGGTTACTATCAAAATCCAGAGCGCAACCGCGAAGCTTTTACCGAGGATGGATGGTTTAATACTGGAGATCTTGGATATTTAGATTCAGGACGAATCGTACTGACTGGCAGAGATAAAGATGACATTATTATCAATGGCATCAACTATTACAGTCATGAAATTGAATCAGTAGTTGAAGAAGTTGAGGGTGTAGAAATTTCCTATACGGCTGCTTGTGCTGTGAGGGAATCTGGGCAAAATGCGGATCGATTAGCAATCTTTTTTAGTTCTCCTGTCTCAGAACAGACCTTGTTAAAAGAACTGTTAAAAAAGATTCGTGGTGCAGTTGTGAAAAATATTGGGATAAATCCGAATTACATCATTCCTGTAAAAAAGGAGATGATTCCCAAAACAGCAATTGGCAAGATTCAGCGCTCCCAATTAAGCAGGATGTTTGCTATACGCCGAATACAGGTCGGGAGCATTTTAACCACCGTCTGGCTGTTGTGGCTGACTCTAGAGATCAGTTAATAGAGCAACTGGCTGATTTGACAACTTTCAAGAGCGCCCAGTCCAATAAAAAGCCACCAAAAATAGCCTTCTTATTTACTGGACAAGGCTCCCAGTATATCAACATGGGTCGCCAACTCTACGATAGCCAACCCATCTTCCGCCAAACTCTAGAGCAGTGCGATGAAATTCTCCGGCCTTATCTGGAGCATTCCCTGTTAGAGGTACTGTATCCTACCCAGACAGAAGAGCAAGTTTCATCACTTTTAAATCAAACCGCTTATACTCAACCTGCATTGTTTGCCTTTGAATATGCCCTGTATCAACTTTGGAAATCCTGGGGTATTAAGCCAGATGTGGTCATGGGTCATAGCGTAGGCGAATATGTTGCTGCTTGTGTGGCCGGCGTTTTCAGCCTAGAAGATGGACTTAAACTCATTGCCCATCGGGGAAGATTGATGCAGCAATTGCCATCTGGTGGTGAGATGGTTTCGCTGATTGCTTCTGAAGAGAGGGTAAGGCAAGCGTTGGCGTCCCTTGCGCGTCTCGTAGAGAAGCCCAACCCAGGCATCGTACCATATCATCAAACAGTAGCTATAGCAGCAATTAATGCCCCCGAAAGTGTGGTAATTTCTGAAGCCAGGGAAGATATCGCAGCTGTTTGTCTGGCTTAGTACATTGGTTAAATTTAACCGAATTTTCTCAACCTCCAAGCTTATGGTTGGTAACTAGGGGAACACAATCAATTGGAAGGGAGCCTAATATTTTAGGGTTAGCTCAATCTAGTTTATGGAAAAAGGGAAATGCGATCGCTCAAGAACACCCTGAATTCAACTGTGTGCGGGTGGACTTAGACCCAGAAACAATCGGCGGCGAGGCAGAATACCTATTTCAAGAAATCTGTTGTGAGACTCGGACAGATCGACAAGTAGCTTTTCGTGGTCAAATCCGTTATGTAGCTCAGCAAATAGAACTTTCTGAGATGACAACAGATGCTACTGAATTAGATCCGGCTGCAAGCAATGCACTCGATCTCAAACTAACTGAGGTGGTAAAGTTTGATGGTAGCGATGCGTCACTACTATATGTAATCAAAAAGCAAGTTTCACAGGTATTAGGAATCCCTACAGACAAGCTAGATATAGAACAGCCCCTTACCGAATTTGGGTTAGATTCTTTAGTAGTTATTGAGCTAAGAAAACGAATTGCAAATGAATTAAAGGTAGAAGTAGCGCTAGCTAGCTTCCTTAATGGTTTCAGCATTGCTCAACTGAAAAATCAGATAAAAGAGGCGATCGCTGAACTAATAGGGGTAGAAACTAATCAGACATCACCCTCATTGGTTACTCTGCAAGCATCTGGCAGTCAGCCACCTTTATTCTGCATCCATCCAGTTGCTGGAGTGGTCTTTCCCTACTATGAATTGGCATGTTTGCTAGGAGAGGAACAACCATGTTACGGGTTCCAATCAGTGGGTATTGGGGACGAGGAGCAACCCTTAACATCTATAGAGGAAATGGCTGCTCATTATATTAAAGACTTGCGTGCAGTTCAGCCAGTAGGTCCTTACCACATTGTTGCTTGGTCTTTTGGTGCTTTTGTAGCTTTTGAAATGGCTATACAGCTAGAACAAGCTGGTGAAAAAGTAGATCTATTAGCTGTGATAGATTCACCCTCTCCTTCTGCAAACAAAATAGGTAATGTTTTTCTAGGCCTCAAGTTTACTTTCATATCAATGATGCCATACATCTGGCCCTATATCTACGATTATTTTTATCTATTGCTTGCGGTTGATAATCAACACAAGGCAACTAACATTCTTCAAAGAGCCAGTAAAAAATTGTTTAACTTAACTCAATCTAAATCTCGATCTCAACAGTCATTTAGGTCTGAGTCATTTATCAAGTTTCGCCAACCAAATGTTCCTCGTCTGTTGCGAGTTATCTTAAAAAACTTCCAATCATCTGGCAACTACATACCATCAGTTTATTCTGGGAAAATTCATTTGTTTCGTACTAACGAAAAATTATGGGAAGTTCAGAGAGATAATACGTTTGGTTGGAGTCATCTAGCTAAAGGAGGAGTAAAAATTCATCAAATTCCGGGTCATCACCTTAACGTTTTAAGAAACCCTAATGTGCAGGTACTAGCCCAAAAGTTAACAGCGTGCCTGAATCATTTTCATTCTCAAGAAAAAGGAATTGGTAATAGCAAATGACAAAAGAGAAATTTATAGGAACGTGGCGACTGATCGGTACCAGACTTGAAGACAGCGAGGGTAACAAAACTGAATTCTTGGGTCCTAATGCTACTGGGCTGATCATATACACCGAACAAGGATACATGTCTGCACACTGTACTGTTCCCAACCCCCCTGATAAAGCGACATATTGTGAACCCTTTCTAGGAAAATTAACCCCCGAAGAACTGGCAGCCATACCAATACCATCGATAAAAAGCTTTTCCTATGGCGGGAAATATGAAATTGAATCAGACACAGCCATTCATCATGCTGAGTTTAGTTCTGAACCCTACCTCACTGGAACTCTACCACGCTTGTTTGAATTTACAGGTAATCAGTTGACATTATCCCAATTCTTTCCTCACATACCAAATAAACAAGTAAAAATGTATTTAGTTTGGGAGAGGGTGTAAAAAAGACTAAGTAGGTCGGTGTAAATAATTATTGTTAGGATAAGGCAGCGGGCAGAGAGCAGGGGGAGAAAGAGTTTTAGCCTTATTTACTTTTCTTCACACAGTTTGGTTTTATTGCACCGACTTACTTAGAACACTGATTCAGTATTCATAACTGTGACAAAAAAACCCGGTTTCTTCTAGTTTAGCTAAGGAAAAACCAGTCTTATCGGCAACAAAAACCGGGTTTTTAGCATTAGTGAATCGGTGTTCTAGCGATGGGTTATTTCGATCTGACTTTTCACGGCATTTAGAAAACTTGAATGGAGACTAACCATGACTACATTGTTAAAGTTGCGTAAAGGCTTTAGTTATGATGAAGCTATTTTATTGACACAGTTGTGCAAATATGCGTATGACGTTTTCCAGTATGATGATGGCAGTGTTCACGATATAGAGCTAAAAACAGTTTACAAGGCTCTCTATCGAAATCAGGGATGGCAGTTGGTTCACACTATCCGTAATGACGACACGAATATCCGGGCAATAGTGCTGAAAAATACTCAATTGCCAGGTAGCCATCAGTATGTAATTGCTTTCCGAGGCTCAATAGTTAGCGATCGCGGTGCTGTAGAACTAACTGATTTTGCTTCTGATTTCGATTGGGAACTGATTCGCTACGAATATTTGTCTATTCAACGGGCGAAGGTCGTGCGAGGATTTCATCTAGCCTTTAATTCTGTCGCCGATCAGATTCAATTCTTCTTCAAAACTCTGCGCGGCGAGTTAAAACCCTCGGATTTCCGCCGACTCGAACAATTATCTCCCCTGCGAAAATTTGCCTGTATTAATGCTTTGGCTGATGCGGGAGCAATTCGACTGGGGTCAGAGTTTGAGCAACAGGCTGAAGAGTTAGTTGAGAAAGTGGTTGCTGACGGTGAAATTGATGACGATGAAGAACTGGAGAAAATATTGCAATTTCTGGAAGAGGAGCTTTTACCGAAGCTATCACCGTTAAATGAACCTATAGAGGTATGGGTAACTGGTCACAGCTTGGGTGCTTCCTTGAGCCAATTCGCTGGTTTATCGCTACGACGTTGGTTTGGACCAGCCTCAGATGGGGGATTGCTGATCAAAGTTTATGCGATCGCCGCACCTAAAATTGGGAACCCAACCTTTATAAAATACTACAACGAGCAAATAGGAGAAGAACTAAGTTATCGTGTCGAAAATGTTTTCGATTATATGGCTCCCACATTTCCTTACAATCCCCCCTTTCCATTCTCAGCCATTGCTCGTGATGGAGTACGGATCGGAAATATTTATATTGGCAACTATGCTAACGGTGGCGAAGCTATTACAGTTATGGGATTCGGTGGTCAAAGTGCCTCTGTATCCTTTGGCGGTATTGTAGAAATCCCATTTAGCGTTCCTTTTCCTCACAGCGTTGAAACCTATCTTCAATTGTTGCAAGAGCAGAAGCAATTTTGGTCTGGGTTAATTCGTCCAGTTAAGGATATTTTACGTCCTTTTCTGATCGAGCTCATCCGTGATGAACAGAAAAAAGGCATAAATCTCGATCGAGATAGCAACGACTTAAATGGCAATGAAAATAGCAGCATCGTTCGTAGCGATGAAGACATAACCATTATCAAATAAAAGGAACTGGGAATTAGGGATTGGATAACAAGCCAAAAAAATTAGACAATTTGCTCTAATTCCTTCCTTTTAGGTTTGGGAATTTTCCCAGTCTCCGATACCAAAGCGGCGTTTGTCCCACCACCAAATAAGGGGTGAGCGAAAAAAGGTGTGGGGAGTGTGGGGAGTGTGGGGAGTGTGGGGAGTGTGGGGAGTGTGGAGGGTAATTTTTTGGATACTTAGCTAGAAATCCCACACAAAATTTCGTTCACCCCCAAATAAGCTGTTGTGCTTTTAATTTGCACTTTGAGGCAGCAGAGGGGCAGAGGGGCAGAGGAGAGGGTTTGCAGGTTTTACCTAAAAGATGATAATGCAACTTGTAGGCGCGACAGCTTATGCATATTTTGGTGGTGAATTCTGATGTTTGTGAGGCTCATGCGATCGCCACGACTCATTGATATAAAATCTAAAATCTAAAATCTAAAATCCAAAATTCTTTGACTAATTACAAATTGTTTTGACTCTGCCTTGATGCTCTATCTCATTACATTTGAGGCGTGATTGCAGAGCATCAATTTTTCGTAAAAGCGACATTCCCCACACTATAGAAATCGCCAACTTGATGGTCATACCCAAAAGTAAAAGTGCTACGATTCTGGAAGATCTTCTCTGTTGAGCTAGCCTTTTTTGTTCTTCTCTTAGTCGCGCTTCGACTTCTTTGGCACGTTCGGCCTCTAATGCTTGCTGCATTTCTCGTCTGTCTAATTCTTCACTAGCAGCTAAAAATCGATAATCTAAGTTGCTCAGACTCTTGCCATTTGCCCAAGTTTGGGCGTCAATTAAAGCTTGTCCACGCAATAGGCGGGATTCATCCTCTTGGTTTGAGGCTACCCATGCATTGAAACTTTCGTAGTAAGGGCGTAAGTTAGCTAATTTTTTTCCAACCCATTCTAGATTGAAAACTTCTTCATAAATACGGTTTTTGATTCGGAGAAAACCCTGTTTTCTAATCACCAAACCAGACAGCAAAAGTTCTACCTGTTCTCGACTATCGTCAACGGCTACTTTAACTCCTTGGAGGATTTGCTGATAAATTCCCAGCAATCTGGCGGCAGATTGTTCGTTTCTGAGAATGCGATCGCGAATTGTCCTCAGATGCTCTGGTTCATCTTGGGATTCCCATTTCTCGATCATATGCGATCGCACTACATTTTCTATCCAAAATTCTTCTGTTCCAGGCGGAATTTTGAGCTTTCTACCCAGATCATCTTGAGACAATTTGACAAGCAGCCCACACAATTTTTGAGTTAGAAATGGTTGCCCTTGCGTCCAAGACAATACCTCTTGCAAGACTTTTTGGGGATTATTCCCTTGAATATCCAACCCCAAAGCTAATGGTTGAGCTTCTTCAAATGTAAAACCATTTACTTCTATAGCTTTACCAATATTAAATGGGGTAGTATGATTGCGATATGAAATTAAGTCTGAAGGTGTGGCAACGCCGAAAATTGCAAATGTAATTCGATTGTATTCTGGATTAATTGCTCGTTGATTATAGCAAAATCTAATCAAGCTAAAAAAGTCATCGACTGGGAAATCTAAGCTCAAAATACTATCAATTTCATCAATAAAAATAAACAGTCTTTCATTAGGGAACTGAGACAATAGTATTTCGGAAATAAAGTGACTGAGTTTTTGAACTAAAGATATATCTTTTTTTTCTTGCCACCAGGTTTTTAAATTAACTTTTCCTAATAGCTGAAAACCTAACCATAAATCGCCTGCTACTCCTTTGTACCACTGTTCTGGAGTGATATTTTCACAACCAATATTGGTCATATCAACGGTGGTGCATCGAAAACCCTCTTCTTCTAACCGATGTTTTGTTTTCACCATTAGTGAGGATTTGCCCATTTGCCTACAGCTGAGGATGTAGCAAAATTCACCTTGTTTTAAAGCATGGTAGAGATTGACATCTGCCTTGCGCTCAACATAGCTAGGAGCATCACTTGTGAGGGTACCACCAACTTGGTATCGATAATTGTTCATTTGATTTTAAATATCTTCTGTTTTTTTATCAAATAAGTTATCTAAGAACAAGAATGAATATTTTTAGGACTTACGCAAACAATAGCCAAAACCCTTATTTTCACGTAGGGGCAATTCATGAATTGCCCCTACAGCGTGTACTTTTGCGTAAGTCCTAATTTTAATTATTTACTTTTCAAGATTTTACCAGAAGTATTAGCATTCTGAGTGCTTTGCAAGCTGTTGGCTAAAATAAAGACGATATAATTCACACATGACACAAGCTTGATTGCGATTGAGTTGAACTAAACCCATGCTTTCTAGTTTATAAGCTGCGATCGCATCTTGTAATCCATAACGCAATGCTAAATCCTGTACCTGCTTGGGGGTAAACGGTGGCAGAGTAATTGTAATCCCGACATTCAAAGGTGATTGGTTAAGTTTCAGGGGAATATAAATTTCTGTGGTGTGAACTACTACCATTCGCAGTTTTTGCCAGATTCGGTGTTGCTTTGCTTGTTGGTGCCAATTTCATGAATCCGGTTAACATATGCCAACGATTTTATTCTGGCGAAATTTCTCGATAAGCTTGCCGACACTGCTCATAGTTGTCTGGTAAAATTTCATCATTACCAAAACATAATTGCTCGTGAGTGGTAATTAAAGTTTCATAAGGCTGTATGGGACTCACAGACGATCGCAGTAATTGCAGATATTCTCCATCTGTACGGCTGAGTTTGTGGGGTGCAACGGCTTGCTGATGCAAATGCTGTAACAGTGCTAAATAAAGACAACGGCAAGCTTCACGGTAGTTGCCTTGACGATAAAATTGTTGCGATCGCTCCAATAAAACGGTAATGGATGACTCATCAGACCGATTTTTTACACCCCAATCAGTGAAATTGCTACCTCTGCTCAGCCAAGAATATAGATAAGGGCTGAATTCTCGCCATAACCGCCAACCTACCCAAGCCACAAATAAACCTAATATCAGCCAAAACAGAAATTTCAGTAACTCACCTACCCAGGGGCTAATTGACCATCCACCGGGCAATTCTGGCAAAGCGCCTTCCAAGCGGTAAAACTGGTATTCCCACCATTCTCCTACTTGTTGTTGGAATTGAGAAAGCTGCCAATTCCAGCTAGTTTTTTCAAAAGCATCTGTGGACATAGGGGGGAGTGGGGAGATGGGGGAGTGTGGGGGGAGGGGCAAGTGTGGGGACTTCCGCGTTATGTTAAGACTATTAATCTTCAAATTTAATTTGCATACCGGCTTTGGCTGGGTCGAAATTTTCGGGAAAATGGGTACTGCGATCGCAGTCTGCTTTTTCCAGGTTCGCTCCTTTAAGATCGGCTTGGCGGAGATTAGCTGACATTAACAATGCTCCTCTAAGATCGGCATCTCTCAAATTAGCTTGACTCAAATCGGCAAAGCTCAAATCAGTTCCTCTTAAATTAGCACCGCTCAAATTAGCTTGACTCAAATCAGCATAGCTGAGGTCAGATCCTTTCAAATTAATACCTTGCAAGTCAGCATTACCTAATTCTGCTCTACTAAAATCTCGTTTTCCTGCTGCATACCTTTCGACAACAGTAGCAGCATTATTAATTGACTGTTGAGAATTTATTTCAGACATATAACAGCCTCACAGGCTATATCATTATTACTTTTACTAAGAATTACACCATAAAAAATGTCTAGTTAGACATTTGAGATCGCAAATTTTTCAATACTTTCTTGCTCAAGGAACTGGTATTGCCTAAGTAAATGCTTATGGAACAGTTTTGTCTGGTAGGCTATTACTGAGAGTACTGGCGTGGCAAGCTTAAAATAGTGCATTAACTTTCCTCTTGTGGGATGGGCGTCTCGCCCGTCCGGTGCGGACAAGATGTCCACACCACAAGAAAATTTATTGCAACATTTTAGCCTTGCCACGCCAGTACAACACCAAAAATATAAAATGGTGCGTTATGGATATTAGTCCTAACGCACCCTTAGCTAAATATAATACATCAGTTCCTTCTGTTGTCGGATTGCTCTCCGTTCACAGAGGTCTTGGAGTGTGTATTTTTCCAATACAGAGTTAGCAGCTTGACGTGCTTCCTGCCAAACTTCCTGAATTAGCTCACCTTCTACCGTGCCAGGAGGCGGTTCACAAGTAGAGACAACAGCATCTGACCCTTCCATACAGGAAAAAGCATCCAGTACTGTGATTGTCCTGGGGTCTCGTGCCAAAACATAGCCACCTTTGGCTCCGCGTATACTTTTAATTAAACCTCCACGCCTTAATGTTGCCAGGAGTTGTTCTAAATAGCGGTTTGGTATGTCTTGTAATGCTGCTATCTCTCGAATTTGCAGGGCATCACCGTTAGGGTAGCAAGTTGCCAACTCTAACAGGGCTAGAAGTGCGTATTCTGATTTGTTAGAGATTACCACAGGCGTAATATTTTAAACTCACACCTAAATATACAAAGTTATTGATTCTATTTCCCTAAGCTATTGCTAAGAAAAACTTGGCAATCAACTAATTGTTGACCGGCTAACTTCAGTTTAAAGACTTTCAAGCATAGAAACAATTACTTTTTTTTTTTAATTCGATAAATAAAAATGATTAAAGAGACATCAACGCTAGTAAGAATATTTTGGCTGCGGGACTCGCAGTTTCAGTCTGTGGAGCGAACATAAGACCTGATAGGCGTGAGTCTAAAGGGCAGTTGCGAAAAACCAGCAATGGAAAGAAACAGAAACCTAAGTCGTGAGTCTTAGGAATCACCGCACTTTTAGGGCGGTGAGGATGTCAATTTTGACATATGGATAAAAGTAAACATTCCCAGACTAGCCGTGGTTGAGCGTAAGCGAGTAAGTATTTACGAGCTTGTTCTAGCTGCTCGATCGCTTTGATTTGATGCCACTGCTGCCAGTAAAATTGCTGAAGATAATCAACTAGCCACAGTTGTGCTTCTGTATCTAAATCTTTATCAATTTTCTTGGCTAACTCCAAAGCGTTGCGGTGAGATTTGGGGGCTTTTTTCAAATCTTCCAGTAATTCAGGGGGAATAGCTTGTAATTGCTCGTAAGAAGCGATCGCACTTCCCGCACTCCCAGCTGCTACATTTAATACTGCCTGATGTTGCAAAATTTCCTCATGACCTGTTTGCGTGAGTACAACAGCTAAAGACTGTGTATCTAAGCGGTAAAAAGGAATGCGTTGACAGCGTGACGCCAAAGTTGGCAACACAGACTCAGGTGTAGGTGCAATTAAAATTAACGTTGCTTGTCCTGGTTCTTCTAAAGTTTTCAGTAAAGCGTTCGCTGCGGCTTCTGCCATTGTTTGAGCTTCTTCTAGCACTACCACATTTCTTGACGCTTCCAAAGGTGGACGACTGAGAAACTCAGTGATTTCCCGAATTTGTTCTAGTCGAATTACAGGTGGTGCTTTACGCTTAAGTCCTTTTTCAGCCGCTTGTGCTGCTGTAAATCGTTGTCCTTGGTATTGATAAGTTGGTTGCACCCACAATAAAGCCGGGTGGTTACCCTGACGCAAACGGTTTTGTAAAGTACTAGTGATTCCCATGTCACTAGAAAATAGCAATTCCACAAAGCACCGGGCTGCTAAACTCCTGCCTACACCATCTGGCCCCACAAATAAATAAGCTGGAGCAACCCGGTTTTGCCTAACAGCTTGAGTGAGCAATTCTATGGCTTGTTGTTGTCCTACAAGTGGTGCAAATGGCTTAATGGTCATTGGTCATTGGTCATTAGTCAATTGTAATCTACACAACAGCAAATTACGTATTATAGTTGATTGCAATTCTAAAGATGATTTTCTAAAATTTAATGTTAATTTTTTAAGTTAATAAAAATAGTCTTTTGATTAGTTATTATACTGATTTGCTAAGTATCATTTTAGCTAATTTCAACTGAAGAAAGTTTTTATAAAGAAAAGCAAACATTGTCAAACAATTCTTGCCAGCTTAGATAATCTGAATACATAGAGGATGAACAAAAAAGCTTAGATTATTAAATTATCGCCGCCTAACTATCTGCAAGTTTTTACAAAGAATTGCAGCAAAATTATGCGGCTAATTTAAACACCCTTCAGGGCATCTAAATGTGAATTAGCCTATCGGTTAAAAAGTGCCGCAGCTATTATATATCAAAAGATTTGGTGATGATGGAATTACCACTATCACCGATAAAATCCTTACACGTTCTACTGAATGGTTATTTTACCTGATTTTCATTTAGTGAAAGCTACAAAGCTAGATGAAAAAATCCTGCCTATTTTGCGATTTTTACAAGTAAAAAACCGCGATAAAAAACCATAACGCCGAAATCAAGATAAATCAATATTGCTAGAGGAGGCTGAGATGGAAATCTTCGATTACGTGATTCTAGGAGCCGGATTGGGTGGACTTTCCGCCGCAGCTTGTTTAACTCGACAAGGCTACCGCGTAGCAGTTTTAGAACAACATTATTTACCTGGTGGATGCTGTCACACCTTTGATTATGGAGAATACAGTTTTTGTGCTGATGTTCATTACATTTCTCAATGCGGTTATGGTCAGACTATAGGCCAATTTCTTGACTATATTGGCCAGGATATACCCTTTAATAGCCTCGATCCTGACTGTATCGATCGCGTCATTACACCAGAGGTAGATTTTAAAATTCCTTTGGGATGGGAAAATTTGCGATCGCGTTTACTTTCCACATTTCCAGAAGAAGCTGGTGCTATTAATCTTTACTGCGATGAAATTCAGCGACTCCATCAAGAAATTCGCAGCTTGGTGCAGGAAGTACACTGGTTCGATCGCAAATTATCTGATTGGTTGAAGTTACCAAAATATTTTAATTTATTTTGCAAGCGGAAGTGGACACTACAAGATTTATATAACGATGTGAGATTATCGCCCAAACTGCAAGCAGTGTTGGCGGGGCAAAGTGGCGACTATGCGCTACCTCCCGAAGAAATTGCCCTACTCACCCACACTTCCCTCGTTTGGGACTACTCAGAAGGCGCTTACTATCCCAAACATCACTTTAAACACTTTGTTGACGCCATTGCAGAGGTAATTACCGCAGGTGGAGGTGTAATTAAGTATTCAACCCCAGTTAACCATATTCAAGTTAGCAACCGCACTGTTCATAGCGTACTTGCCGATGGAATCACTTATCGCGCCAGCAAAGCTTATATCAGCGACCTCGACCCCAAATTAACAGTAGAGTTGATGCACGATTCTGAGGCTTTGAGTCACAAAGAACGTCAACGCCTCACCGGTTACGAATACTCAGCTAGTGCTTTCAATATTTACCTGGGTTTAGATAGCCGCTTCGATCCTCAACGCTACGGCATCGGTAACTGGAATATTTGGTATTATCCCACAGGCAACCTCAATAAAGAATACCAACAACAATTGCAGGGAAACCTCAGCCATCCGTGGATTTTCCTCTCGTGTCCAACGATGAAATCCAGCGAACCAGGGATGGGGCCACAAGGACATCATATTTTAGAGATTGCTACTGTCTGTTCCTATGAAGAATTTGAATATCTGCATAAAACCAGCCCAAAAGCCTATAAAGCCAGAAAGCGGGAAGTTTATCAGCAGATGATGACAAGTGTGCGAGATTTGATTCCAGATGTGGACAACTACGCCCGCATGAAAGTTTACGGTACACCTACCACCAGCGAATTTTATCTCGGACAACCCCAAGGTAATATTTACGGTGCAAAATTAATTCCCAAACAAGTTGGTTTAAATCGTCTGGGATATGTGACGGAATTACCGAACCTATTTTTGGTAGGCGCGAGTGCTGGATATCCCAGCGTACCGGGTGTAATTGGTAATGGGATGGATGTAGTGGAACTGTTGACAGGGCGATCGCCACGTCAGAAACTTGAAATAACCCAGCCTTTGGTAGGAGTTGGGTGATTGACTTGTGCAAGGGGTAGGAGAGCGATCGCTGATATCATGGCAAATTATTTGCGATCGTCATAATCCCTAGTCCCCAGTCCCAGGCAGGTCTGTTGAAGTGTCCGTCAGAAAATTATCCTAAAAAAAAGCCCCTGGTATTTCTACCAGAGGTGAAGCATATAATACCATTTCACTTGATGTTTGTCTGAGATGCCCCTGTTTATACCTCTGCCTAAGCAAGAGGCTAGAGTGTTCCTAAAATATTACAGCAAAAAGTGATTAGGTATAAATATTAGCCAACATTTGCCAATAACAACTCTCGTTTTGCTGATTTTTGGACTTTTACTTGGGAGTCATCGTCAACATCGATAACCGCTGTGTCTCCGTCTGTAATTTCACCAGACAACATTGCTTCGGCGAGAGAATCTTCTAAAAGGCGCATAATTGCTCGGCGTAATGGTCTGGCACCATAGCTGGGATTATAGCCTTCTTGTACCACACGTTCTTTGAAGCGATCGCTAACTTCTAAAGTAATTCCTTTTTCTGTTAAGCGGCTAGCAACATCACGGAGCATAATGTCAGCAATTTGCTTGACTTCATCTCTGGAAAGCTGGGTAAAGACGATAATCTCATCGAGGCGGTTGAGGAACTCCGGACGGAAGTAAGCTTTCATTTCTTCATTTACCAAGTTCCGAATGCGGTTGTAACTAGCGTCGGCTTGGGTGTCAAAATCAAAGCCTAAACCACTACCACCTTTTTCAATCACCTTGGAACCGATGTTAGAGGTCAAAATGATCAGCGTGTTCTTGAAGTCCACTTTCCGACCTTTGGCATCCGTAAGTTGACCGTCATCCAAGATTTGCAGCAGCATATTAAACACATCTGGGTGTGCTTTTTCGATTTCGTCGAAAAGCAGCACTGTGTAAGGTTTGCGCCGCACTAATTCAGTTAGCTGTCCGCCTTCATCGTATCCTACATAACCAGGAGGCGAACCAATTAATTTGGAGACGGTGTGGCTTTCCATGTATTCGGACATATCTAAGCGAATCATCGCTTCTTCCGAACCAAAGAAGTAAGCTGCCAAGGCTTTAGCCAATTCTGTTTTCCCAACGCCAGTGGGGCCAGAAAAGATAAAGCTAGCGATGGGACGATTGGGATTTTTTAAGCCGACGCGGGCGCGACGGATGGCACGAGATACAGATGTGACTGCTTGCTCTTGACCGATAAGCCGCTGGTGCAGAGTGTCTTCTAAGTGTAGGAGCAACTCTGACTCAGATTCGGTTAGCTTGTTGACTGGTACACCAGTCCAAGAAGCCACGATTTGGGCGATGTCTTCTTCGTCAACTACAGCAATATTGACAGATTTCTCGTTTTCTGCTAGGCAAGCTTGCAGTTGAGATGTGAGTTCCAATTCTTGGTCGCGCAGTTGTCCGGCTTTATCAAAATCTTGGACTCTGACTGCTGCTTCCTTGGCTTTGGTAACGCCAGTGAGTTCGCGCTTGAGTTCTTTATTGGGAGAACTTTGAGAGTTCCGCAGACGAACGCGGGAGCCAGCTTCATCAATCAAGTCTATTGCTTTATCTGGCAAAAAGCGATCGCTAATATACCTATCTGACAACTTGGCTGCTGCTACCACCGCTGCGTCAGAAATTGTGACTTTGTGGTGTTGTTCGTAAGCACCGCGCAAGCCGTAAAGAATTTGTACGGTTTCCTCTACTGATGGTTCGCCGACGATAATCGGTTGGAAACGACGCTCTAGGGCGGCATCGCGTTCGATATGCTTGCGATATTCATCGAGGGTGGTTGCGCCGATACACTGGAGTTCACCCCGTGCCAAAGCGGGTTTGAGGATGTTAGCTGCATCCAAACCGCCTTCTGTACCACCAGCGCCGACTAAGGTGTGAATTTCGTCAATCACCAAGATGATATTGCCCACAGAACGGACTTCTTCCACGACTTTTTTAATCCGTTCTTCAAAATCGCCACGGAAGCGAGTTCCAGCCACTAATAAACCCATATCCAGGCTGATGACTTGCTTATCTTGTAATGATTCGGGGATATCTTGATTAACAATACGCTGAGCTAGACCTTCAGCGATCGCAGTTTTGCCAACTCCTGGTTCCCCAATCAACACTGGGTTATTCTTAGTGCGGCGACCGAGAATTTGGACGGCACGCTCAATTTCCTTCTCACGACCAACTACGGGGTCGAGTTGGCCTGCTTGGGCTAATTTGGTCAAATTTCTGCCAAACTCTTCCATAGTGAGCGTTTGGGTGCGCTTTTGATTACCACCACCAGCAAAAGCCGGGGCATTTTCACCCAAACGGCGAGTAATCGCACTACGGACACTCTTGAAGTCAACCCCTAGATTTTGCAGTACTTTGGCTGCGACACCTTCCCCCGCCTCGGTTAATCCTAAGAGTAAGTGTTCAGTATTAATGTAATTCTGTCCCAAACTATGAGCTTCTTTAAAGGATTGCTCAAAGAGGCTTTTCACCTTGGGAGTAAAAGGAATTTCTGGTGGTACAAAACCAGAACCCCTGCCAATAATTTTTTCTACCTCGCGGCGTGCGTCTTTGAGAGTAACGCCTAATTCGGCCAGCACTTTAGCAGCAACCCCAGTTCCTTCTCCCATCAAACCCAGGAGAATTTGTTCAGTTCCTACGAAGTTGTGTCCCAGGCGACGTGCTTCCTCCTGAGCTAGCATAATTACTCTAATGGCTTCGGAAGTGAAGTGTTCAAACATAGCGGGTTCTTGCTCCCTTGCTGCTTCGACTTTGGGTGAGATAAGATTCACCCTCATCTAAAGATTTTTGTATTTTCTTAAGGACTAATGTAACTTTATTTAAATTTAACTGGCAGTGGTGAGAGCCGTAAGACCTCAGGTGTAGTTGCCGTCTGATAATTAAGTGAGGAGTTAGGAGTGAGGAGTGAGGAGTGAGGAGTTAGGAGTGGTAAGAAGTTCTCAATTTTACAATTAATTTTTCAGTGCAGAAGATGATTTTGTTTTGCCTTTTCTGCTCCTCTGCTCTGGGCTAAACTTACAAAACTAAGACTCAGCACTCTTAACTCCAAACTCCAAACTCCAAACTCCAAACTCCAAACTCCAAACTCCAAACTCCAAACTCCTAACTTAATCATTCAGGACTGACGATGAGTGAACCAACGGGCGGAAAAGATCAACAGCACCCTCTTTATAACCGCGATCGCCCTCTTATTGATATCTTACTCGCTCAACAAGCGACAGAATATAATTTAGCAGAATTAGCTAGATTACGAATTCGTTATCAAGGCTTTCCAGGGGCGAGAGACATTCAAAAAGATTTGGATAAAGTCTTGCAGCAGTGGGGTTTGACGGAAGCCCAGCTTTTTGAAAAAACTCGCCAAATGCACGACTTGGGCGGTATTTACAAAAGTCGTGGTAAGAAAGATGAACAGGATTGGAATTAGGGAATGACCCATGCGGCATGGGTAAGAGGCTCCTGGAGCAGGGGAAAGGGGGCAAGGGGGAGAATAGACTTCTTGCAAAAGTCCTTATTGTTACCTTATTCTTTGCGCCTTTGCGCCTTTGCGTGAGATAAAAACTTATTTATGCAAGAGACTCCATGAACACAGTTCACAAGAAAGGAATGAAAATATCTCTTTCCCAGTCCCCAATCCCCAGTCCCCAGTCCCTATTTTCAAGCTAGGTCTAATGAAGAATTGGTAGCACTGAGCTAACCATCCCCCTCTCCACGAGCGAAGAAGAGGGGGCTGTGAAGTTCTACTTACATCCTAAAGACTCACGCGTATCCACACCAGTTTTAGAATTTACACCACTTGCCTTAAGGCAGAGTTTTTTCACTTGCGTTCCATCTAAAACTGCATTTGTGAAATCAGCACCAGTAATATCAACATTGTCAAATATAGAACGCAGCATCATTGCCTCACTTAAGACTGCATCACTTAAATCAGCGTTCTTAAATCTTGCGAGATAGGCTATGCCATTACTAAAATCTGCATGGTGTAGATTTACTCCCTCTAAGACAGTACCGTTGAACACAACGCCCCGTAAGTCAGCATTGCTAAAGTTAGCATTTTCTAAATCGACATTGGTAAACTCAGTCCCTACTAAACTTTGACCAGAGTAATCCCTGCTTTGAAGGTTGTCTCCAGCAGAACGGGTAATACTGGAAGAACTTGCAGCTTGCGCCGAGAGGGGAAAAACAAAAAGAGCTATAGCTAAGACGAAGCTAGCTAGTATTTGTCGATACTTCATAATGTTTAATTAACAAATCTCAACATTTCCACCATTAACTATTAAACCTTGTAGAGAGTCTTGAGTGAGGTACAGACGCGATTAACCCAAGTCTTTCCAAGAGTTAGGAGGCTTTTTTGTGTTACAACAATTTCCCAAATGATTGCGAGAGATAATTCACAAACCCATCCAAAATCCAAAATCTAAAAGAGGAAAGCATCTCGTAGGATAGATAGATGTTGAGGTGCGATCGCATAAATACCTGTGGCTAATCAAGAAGACAACGCCCAATCCTTGGCGCGAACTGCTTTATATCAATTGGGTGTAGAACTCAAAGCACGCTTTACCAGCTTTGGTGGTTGGGAAATGCCCGTACAATTTAGTGGCATTACCCGCGAACACGAAGCTGTAAGAAATACAGCCGGAATGTTCGATATTTCCCACATGGGTAAATTTACCCTCCAAGGGAAAAATCTCATCTCCCAACTCCAGTTTTTAGTACCCTCAGACTTGAGTCGGTTGCAACCTGGTCAGGCACAATACACCGTCTTGTTAAATCCCCAAGGGGGAATTATTGACGACATCATTGTTTATCATCAAGGTGAAGACACCACTGGTAAACAGAGGGTATTTATTATAGTCAATGCAGCAACCACAGCCAAAGACAAAGCATGGCTATTGCAACACCTCGATCGAGATCAGGTGCAATTTCAAGACCTTTCACCAGAAAAAGCCTTGATTGCCGTGCAAGGGCCAAAAGCTATTAAATATCTCCAACCCTTAGTACAAGAAGACTTACAACCAATCAAAGCATTCGGTCATCTCCAAGCAACGGTACTAGGCAAACCAGCCTTCATAGCCCGCACAGGCTACACCGGAGAAGATGGCTTTGAAGTGATGGTAGACCCTGATGTGGCAGTGGAGTTATGGCAAAGTCTCCATAACGCTGGTGTCATCCCTTGTGGACTGGGTGCGAGAGATACCCTGCGGCTAGAAGCAGCAATGGCACTTTATGGACAAGACATCGATGACAGTACCACACCTTTAGAAGCAGGTTTGGGCTGGCTAGTTCACCTAGATACCAAAGGCGATTTTATTGGTAGGGCGGTTTTGGAACAGCAAAAAGCCGAGGGAGTGCAGCGGCGCTTGGTAGGTTTGCAAACCCAAGGGCGCAACATTGCTCGTCATGGTTACCAAATTCTATCAGCAGGTAAAGTTCTGGGAGAAGTTACCAGTGGTACTTTGTCGCTGACACTTGGTTATCCCATTGCTTTAGGCTACGTTCCCACCAAGCTAGCAACTGTCGGTCAGCAATTAGAAGTTGAGATTCGGGGCAAAGCTTACCCAGTAGTTGTAGTTAAACGTCCCTTCTATCGCTCAAAAAATCGTGTAACTAACTGATAAGTGCTGAGGTTTTTAAGGAATAATGTGTTTTCAGTGGTGCCCAGTTGCGAGTACTGAATTTCACTCATTGCTGGGCACAGCTTTTGTGAGTTACTCAATCTACAGTCAGGTTGATTACCAGATATGGGTTGGATGACCATTGGGACAATAAATTGTTTGATAAGGGAGAGGAAGTGATATGTCTGAATATCCTGAAGATTTAAGATACCTGGATTCTCATGAATACGTGCGACTAGATGGCGATATTGCCACCATTGGTATTACTCAGTTTGCCGTAAACCAATTGGGTGATGTCGTATTTGTGGAACTGCCAGAAATTGGCGAATTACTGACAAAAGAAGACAGTTTTGGCACTATTGAATCAGTGAAAGCCGTTGAAACACTGAATTCACCTGTGACTGGCACAGTGGTAGAACGGAATGATGCTGTGATTGACGACCCCGAACTAGTGACAGAGGACCCCTACGGAGAAGGATGGTTTTTAAAAGTGCGTGTCAACGACGCCGATGAACTAAATGATGCCTTGACTGCCGATCAATACCGTGCCTTGGTAGAAGGGGAGTAGGGAGTGGGGAATGGGGAGATGGGGGAGTGTGGGGAGTGTGGGGGGATGGGGAAGCGTGGGGAGATTAGAAAAAAGCTTCCTAACTTCCCACACCTCCCACACCTCCCACACCTCCCACACTCCCCAGAAAGATTAAGTCATCAAATTTAGATAAATTGATAAATTACACTCACTTCTTATCAGTATTTGTTGCAAAATATTAAATAGTATCATCTGGAGAGTAATTTGTGGTATCAAATCTCCCTATTCTGAAGTCTAGCGATCGCCATTTCGTAGACGAAACGAGTCAAAAGTTAAGTGATTTTGCGCCAAGACACATTGGCCCCAACTCCGATGACATCGAGCAAATGCTTGGAGTCTTGGGGTTTTCTAGTTTAGATGCCCTCATCGACCAAACAGTACCCCAGGCAATTCGGGTTAAGGAACCACTGAAGTTACCAGAGGCAGAAAGTGAATACGCAGCACTGACATTATTAAAAAAAGTTGCTGGCAAAAATCAGGTTTTCCGCTCATATATTGGTATGGGATATTACGAGAGTATTACCCCTCCAGTTATTGGACGTAATATCCTAGAAAACCCTGGTTGGTATACTGCTTACACTCCTTATCAGCCAGAAATCGCCCAAGGACGATTGGAAGCTTTGTTGAATTTCCAAACCCTGATTATCGACCTCACGGGTTTGGAAATTGCCAATGCTTCATTATTGGATGAAGCCACAGCCGCCGCAGAAGCCATGAGCCTCAGTTATGGTGTTTCTAAAAATCACGCAAATGGCTATTTCGTTTCTCGTGATTGCCATCCCCAAACCATTGATGTGTTGCAGACTCGCGCTCAGCCATTGGGGATTAAGATCGTTATTGGCGATCATCAAACATTTGATTTCCAGGAACCAATTTTTGGCGCCCTTCTGCAATATCCCGCGAGTGACGGCACCGTTTACGATTACCGCGCTTTTATTGAAAAAGCCCATGCTCAGGGTGCATTGGTGACGGTAGCAGCAGATCCCTTAAGTTTAACTTTACTCACCCCTCCTGGGGAATTTGGCGCTGACATTGCTGTGGGTAGCACTCAACGCTTCGGTATTCCCTTGGGGTTTGGGGGACCTCATGCGGCATACTTCGCTACTAAAGAAGAGTATAAGCGATCAATTCCAGGGCGAATTGTCGGAGTATCAAAAGATGCCCGTGGTAACCCTGCATTGCGTCTCGCCTTACAAACCCGCGAACAACATATCCGCCGGGAAAAAGCTACTAGTAATATCTGCACAGCACAGGTGCTACTGGCAGTGATAGCGAGTATGTACGCCGTTTATCATGGCCCTGGTGGACTCAAGCAAATTGCCGAAAATATCCACTCGCTAACGGTGTTGCTGGCAGAAGGACTCAAGCGTTTAGGTTACAAAATCAGTTCTGAATATTTCTTTGATACCCTGCGAGTAGAACTGGGAACACACAATCTAGAAGATATTCTGGCAGCTAGCGAACAACTTCAAATTAACTTGCGGATTTTTGATGCAACTGCTGTCGGTATCTCGTTGAACGAAACTACCACAGTAGATGATGTGCTTGACATCTTGGCAATCTTCGCAGGAGAAAAAGAACTACCTTTGGGCTTGGAAGAATGGATTTCTCCCTCATCTCCCTCATCTGGCCATCTCCCCTTCCCTCGTCAAAGCAGTTACCTAACTCACCCAGTCTTTAACCGCTATCACTCAGAAACAGAGTTATTGCGCTATCTCCACAAGCTAGAAAGCAAGGACTTGTCGCTAACCACATCGATGATTCCCTTGGGTTCTTGCACAATGAAGTTGAATGCGACTGCTGAGATGATTCCGGTAACTTGGGACGAATTTGGCAAGATTCATCCTTTTGCCCCCCCATCCCAAACCCAGGGTTATCAAATTCTGTTTGAGCAACTTGAGGCATGGTTAGCTGAAATTACTGGTTTTGCGGGAATTTCTCTGCAACCAAACGCCGGTTCTCAAGGTGAATACGCCGGACTTTTAGTAATTCGCCAATATCACGAAAATCGTGGGGAAGGACACCGTAATGTCTGTTTGATTCCCACCTCGGCACATGGGACAAACCCAGCGAGTGCGGTAATGTGCGGCATGAAGGTAGTGGGAGTTGCTTGTGATTCACAAGGTAACATTGACGTTGATGACTTGAAGGCTAAGGCAGAAAAACACAAGCGAGAACTCGCCGCTTTAATGGTGACATATCCCTCGACTCACGGTGTTTTTGAAGAGTCAATTCAGGAAATCTGTGCAGTTGTTCATGCCCACGGTGGACAAGTTTACATGGATGGGGCAAATATGAATGCCCAAGTAGGAATTTGTCGTCCTGGGGATATTGGCGCGGATGTCTGTCACTTAAACTTGCACAAAACTTTCTGTATTCCCCACGGTGGCGGTGGCCCTGGTATGGGGCCTATTGGTGTTGCTTCTCATCTTGTGCCGTTCCTACCTGGACATGCTGTGGTAGGGACTGGGGACTGGGGACTGGGGACTGGGAAGGAAGAAATACCCAGTACCCAGCATCTCGGTGCTGTGGCGGCTGCGCCTTGGGGTAGTGCGAGTATTTTGGTGATTTCTTGGATGTACATTGCGATGATGGGTACGGCTGGTTTAACCGAAGCAACCAAAGTGGCAATTCTCAACGCTAACTACATCGCCAAGAAACTTGAATCTTACTATCCCGTTTTATATCAAGGGAAAAATGGGTTAGTTGCCCATGAATGTATTTTAGATTTGCGATCGCTCAAAAAATCCGCAGCGATCGAAATCGATGATGTTGCTAAGCGTTTGATGGATTATGGTTTCCACGCGCCCACTGTTTCCTGGCCTGTGGCTGGTACAATCATGGTGGAACCAACAGAAAGCGAATCGAAACAAGAGTTAGATCGTTTCTGTGATGGCTTGATTGCTATTCGCCAAGAAATTGCTGAAATAGAATCAGGCAAAGTAGATATCCAAGATAATCTTTTGAAGAACGCACCCCATACTGCTGAAAGTTTACTCACCGGAGAATGGCATCATTCCTATTCTCGTGAACAAGCTGCTTACCCTGCGCCTTGGACACGCGAACATAAATTCTGGCCTGCTGTTAGCCGCATTGATGCAGCTTTTGGCGACAGAAATTTTGTTTGTTCTTGTCTGCCAATGGACGCTTATTAAATAACTAAGTGAAGAGTTAGGAGTTTCAATTCCTAACTCTATCACTGTGGCGATCGCCAGTACCTAATGCTTCCTAATTGTGATTGATTTCTACAAGCCGCACACTCGTGTTAAAACTCTCCGGCTAAAGCTGCAACACACCGTTCACAAATTAGCGGATGTTCTTTTGATTCTCCCACATGGGTGGAGTAGTTCCAACAGCGATCGCATTTTTCCCCGTCAGCGTTCACTACTGCAATTACCCAATCTTCTGTCTGCGCGGTATATTTCAATCCTTGCAGTGCCTCAGCAGAATCTAATAATTCCACTTGGGAAGTCAGCAATAAATATCGCAGTTCGTCAATCCCGTTACCCTTAACTGGGTTCAAGGCTTTAATTGCATCACCTAACTGTTTGTGAGGGATATGAATTAAAGCTTTCGCCTCTAGGGAAGAACCAATGAGTTTTTCTATCCTGGCTTGTTCTAACACCTTGTTAACATCGGTGCGGAGTTTTCGCAGTGCTTCCCAAGATTCCGCTAATTCTGGATTCCGCCACTTTTCGTCCACTAGCACCCAACCGGATTCAAACACTGATTTGTAAGGTGTTTTGTAGGGGAGAAATTGCCAGATATCCTCGGCAGTATGACATAATACTGGAGCGATCGCTTTTGCTAAATTCTCTAAAGCAATCTTCAGCACTGTTTGACAACTGCGACGGCGGAAAGCATCAACTGCACTGATGTACAATCTATCTTTGGCAACGTCTAAATAAAAGTTGGATAAATCCACCACACAGAAATTCTGCACTGTTTGGAAGAAGCGGAAGAATTGGAAACTCTCAAAAGCTTCCGTCACTTCTGCAAACACCTCAAGGATGCGGTGCAGCATGTATTTATCAAGTTCTGGCAATTCCTCAAAAGGTACTGCGTCTGTTTCTGGGTCAAAATCATCGAGGCTACCCAACAAAAACCGCGCCGTATTGCGAATCTTCCCTCTAACATCATTCAATTGCTTGATGATGTTTTTCCCAATGCGGACATCGCCTGAGTAATCTACCGATGATACCCACAATCTCAAGACATCTGCACCGTAGGCAGGTTCTACTTTTTGATTTTTCCCGCCTTGAATGATTATATTTGGGTCAACCACATTTCCTTCTGACTTACTCATTTTCCGGCCTTGTTCGTCCAAAGCAAAGCCGTGAGTCAAGACAGTTTGGTAAGGCGCACAGTCATTTACCGCCACACTAGTAAGCAAACTTGACTGGAACCAACCGCGATGTTGGTCGGAACCTTCCAAGTACATATTCACGGGATAGCATAACTCTGGACGCTGTTTGGCTACAGCTGCCCAAGATGAGCCAGAATCAAACCAGACATCCATTGTGTCTGTACCTCTGCGGTAAGACTTGCCATTTTGGACATAGGATGCTGGTAATAATTCCTCAACTGCAAGTTCCCACCAAGCATCGGAACCCTTTTCGGCGATAATTCCTTGGACGTGGTTGATAATTTCCTCATTCAGCAACGGTTCCCCGGTGGCTTCATCGTAAAAAACCGGAATGGGTACACCCCAACTACGCTGACGGGAGATACACCAATCAGAACGTTCCGCCACCATTGGCGTGATGCGATTTTCACCTTGGGCTGGAATCCATTTTACAGTGGCGATCGCCTTTAGCGCTTCCTCCCTAAATCCCTCCACCGAAGCAAACCATTGTTCAGTGGCGCGGAAAATCGTCGGCTTTTTCGTCCGCCAATCATAAGGATACTTATGCTGATAAGGTTCTTCCTTCAACAAAGAACCAGCCGCCGCCAACGCATCAATCACCGCCTGATTTCCATCACCCAGCACATTCAACCCAGCAAACTCACCCGCTTCTGAAGTAAAATTCCCGTTATCATCCACCGGTGCAAGAATCGGCAAACCATAACGTTGACCAACAATGTAATCTTCTTGACCGTGCCCCGGAGCAGTATGTACCAACCCAGTACCAGACTCAGTAGTAATATAATCCCCACCCACAACCACCGGACTTTCGCGGTCAAACAAAGGATGACGATAATTTATATGTTCTAAATAACACCCCTTAACTGTGGTTTTTACTGTTAACTCAACATCCAGCGTTGCAGATAACCTCTGCACCAACTCCGCCGCCACAATCAAATACTTAAAATTACTTTGCGCCTTTGCGTCTTTGCGTGAGATTTCCACCACCGCATAATCCAAATCCCCATTCACCGCCACCGCCAAATTCCCCGGAATCGTCCAAGGCGTAGTCGTCCATACAGCCACACCCAAATCCGGCAGATATTCCCCCAACAATGATTTCACCCCGTCCCCAAGACTGGTAACCGCAAACGCCGCATAAATACTCCGGGAAACGTGACCTTCCGGATATTCCAACTCAGCCTCCGCCAAAGCAGTTTTTGAGCTAGGACTCCAGTGAACAGGCTTCAAACCGCGATAGATGTATCCTTTTAAGAACATCTGACCAAACACGCCGATTTGCGCCGCTTCATATTCCGGCTTCAGCGTCAGATAAGGATGCTCCCAATCACCCCAAACACCGTAACTTTTAAAACTTTGGCGCTGGTCATCTACCGCAGCTAAGGCATATTCTTTGGCTTTTTGTCGCAGTTGTAAAGACGTTAAGTTTTGCCGTTCTGCTGACTTCATGTTTTGCAGAACTTTCAACTCAATGGGCAATCCGTGACAATCCCAACCAGGCACGTAGCGAACTTTACGCCCTTGTAGCAGTTGGTAGCGATTAATAATATCTTTAAGAATTTTATTTAAGGCATGACCGATATGAAGTGAGCCATTAGCGTAGGGTGGCCCATCGTGCAGTATAAATAATTCGCCGGGGTTATTTTGAGAAAGGCGATCGTAAATTTTATTATCTTCCCAGAATTTCTGGATTTCCGGCTCCCGCTTGATAGCGTTTGCCCGCATCTCAAAGTTAGTCTTGGGTAGGTTTACAGTATCTTTGTAGTTTCCTGATTCGGTCACAGTGTCATGCCTAAATTAGTTGAGCAGATTTTATCAATTATAGAAGATGAGATGAAGACCAAAAAATCAACTTGACAATTGATTGGTAAGTTATGATACATGTCGTTGTCGATAACGAGCAAAAATTCTCTTACTACGGATGATTTAACGAGACTACTCTCACTAAGACAGACATTCAAGATTGGCCCAAAAGCACTCAAAGATTTTGGACTCCAGGCAATCGCAGCTATTATTAAAAGAGAAAATCATGGCAAAATGACAGTATCCTGACCCAAACAGAGATGCACTTATGCAGCGCGAACAAATCCTGGCAACTTTAAAGCAACATCAAACTGTATTGAAAAAGTTGGGTGTGCGATCTTTAGCATTGTTTGGTTCTGTTGCACGAGATGAAGCAACACCTGTCAGTGATGTTGATATTTTGGTCGAGTTTGAACCTCCAGTCACTTTCGATCGCTATATGGATGTGAAATTTTATCTAGAGGATCGACTGGGAAGAAAAGTAGATCTAGTTAGTTGGAAGTCACTCAAGCCTCAAATTCGAGCATCAGTAGAACAAGAGGCGATTCATGTCGCGTAATCTTCAACTTTATCTAGCCGATATTGTAGTGGCGTGTGAAAAAGTGTTGCGTTACACCAATAGTATGGAATTTGAGCAATTTATAGCCGACGATCGCACCTTTGATGCTGTTATTAGAAATCTTCTAATTATTGGAGAAGCTGTAAAAAATGTTCCTGTTGATGTGCGCGATCGCAATCCGGAAATTGAATGGCGAAAAATAGCTGGCTTAAGGGATATTTTAGCTCATACATATTTTCAAATTGAAAATGAAATCATTTGGGATGTTGTAAAAAATAAAATAAATCCTCTGTTAATCAAGGTGAGCCAATTATTAGAGAGCCAAGAAGATAATGACAGACACAAATAAGTTTTTGCGATCGCTCCTCCAACTCATACTTAATTGCGATCGCACTACATCCCCATTAAACTATCAATTATTGACGATGAGCGATCGCTCAAATTGCCTGAATGCTAGGATCGTAGAATACAACTATTAGCCTCAGCTAACTATGCAACTTGAAGACTACTTTAACTTTCTAGCTCCCGATGATATTCGACTCCAGGGTACACGGGTAGGAATTGAAACAATTTTGTTTGACTACCTCTTCCGTGCTAAAACTCCAGAAGAGATTACCAAGACTTACACCTCATTAACTTTAGAACAAGTCTATGCAACTATTCTGTACTATTTACATAATAAACAAGCGGTAGATGCCTATATGACGGATTGGCTAGAGTGGGGCGATCGCATGAGAGAAGAACAACGCCGAAATCCCAACCCAGTTGTAGAAAAACTACGAAAATTAAAAGCCGAAAAAATGGCGATTCAAACTGATGGCGCTGAAATATCTCATAGATGAGAATGTCGATCCAATTTACACAATTCAACTGCGGCGTTTCAAGCCCGATCTATTTGTAATGGCAGTTGGTGACTTAACCACTCCAAATAAAGGAACTTTAGACCCAGAAATTTTGCTCTGGTGTGAAGAACATGATTGTATTCTAGTCACAAACAACCGCAAATCCATGCCAGTTCATTTGGCAGATCATATAGCACAAAATCATCATGTGCCGGGAATATTCATCCTGAATCCGAAATTAAGCGTTGGTGAAAATCTTGAGCAGTTATTTTTGATAGCTGAGGGTTCACTTGATAACGAGTATCAAGACCGAATAGAGTTTCTTCCTCTCTTCTAGGAAGTAGTTGCACTTTTCCATTGGTGGCTGAACTGCGATATTGAGTAGCAGAAATCCCCAAATAATTGCAGAATAAATGCAGTTCGTCATTATTATTACCTGGAAATGCCGACTACACTTGCTGACGCACAAAATTTGCTTTCTGACCTCATTGCCCGTTACTCAGAGCGTGTAGATTATCTGATGATTCGCCTTGAAGAAGCAGAAGGGACTGATATCTTGTTGCGTGGCGACAAGGTGGAAACCCTGAGTGAAGGCATCTCAATTGGTGGACATATTCGCGCTTGTTATAAAGGTGGATGGGGGTTGAGCTGCTTTAACCAGTTGTCCACAATTCAGGATCGTATCGAAGAAGCGATCGCTGCGGCGCGGATGGTTGGTGATGAAGAAACTTTACTTGCACCCATTGACCCGGTGCAAGTAGTATGCAGTCTGCCGATCGTTGGCACCGATCCGCGAAAGATTTCACTTTCCGATAAAAAACAATTATGCGATCGCTACACACAATTACTCAAAACCGTCGATCGCCGAATTACCACTACCTCGGTGCGCTATGGAGACAGCGCCCAAAGAGTAATCATCGCCACCTCTGAAGGGACTTTCATTGAGCAATCTTGGGTGGATATGGAAATGCGCTTTGCCGCCACCGCAAAAAATGGCGAAACTGTGCAAACTGGCAGGGAAACCACTGGTTCTCGCAAAGCCTACGAAGATTTAACGAATTTGGATGAACAAGTCCAAAGTGCAGCTCAAAGAGCGATCGCGGCTTTATCTCTGCCATCAGTCAAAGGTAACACCTACACCGTAGTCATTGACCCAATCCTGACTGGTTTGTTTGTCCACGAAGCCTTCGGACACCTTTCTGAAGCAGATATGGCTTATGAAAACCCCGATTTGCTGGAAGTCATGACCATTGGACGACGGTTTGGCCCAGAAGAACTGCAAATTTTTGATGGCGCTGCCCCCCAAGGACATCGCGGGAGCTATTTTTACGACGATGAAGGCACCCCAGCCACCACTACTCAACTCATTAAAGATGGCGTTTTAGTTGGACGTTTGCATTCTCGTGAAACCGCAGGCAAATTAGACGAAACACCTACGGGTAATGCCCGCTGTCTCAACTATCACTTTACCCCCATTGTGCGAATGACAAATACCTGGATTGAACGGGGTAAAACAGCAGTTCAAGACTTATTTACTGATATCAAAGAAGGAGTATATGCCCGTAATTGGTTGGGTGGAATGACGAATGGCGAAATGTTCACCTTCAGTGCTGGGGAAGCCTGGATGATTAGAAACGGCAAAATTGCTGAACCTGTGCGAGATGTGACACTTTCGGGAAACGTATTCCAAACTTTAGCCGATATTGAAGCAATTGGTGATGACTTTTATTGGGATGAATCTGGCGGTTGTGGTAAGGGAGGGCAAAACGGGTTATCAGTGGGTTGTGGTGGCCCAAGTCTCCGAATTCGAGATGTAGTCGTTGGTGGCGAAATATAACAATTATCATCTGACAAAAAACCCTTCTTGGAAAACACGATAATTACCGTTTACGGATTTCCAACAAATAAATTATCAAATTTTGTAGGGTGTGTTATGCCATAGGCTAACGCACCTTTAATATCATGTCCGGTTAAAGATTTATCATTAAGGCAGCAGGGGGGCAGAGGAGCTCTTGAGCAGAGGGGAAGGGTTTTTGGTTTTCTGCATAGATTTGGGAATCATTAGGACAGGACTTACGCAAAAGTACACGCTGTAGGGGCAATTCATGAATTGCCCCTACGTGAAAATCAGGGTTTGGGCTATTGTTTGCGTAAGTCCTGATCATAACTAATTAGCCGGACATGATATAACTTAAGATTTATACACACTCTACAATTCTTCTCTACAAGACACTACACCTTGACCTAGAGAAGAATGCTAAGAGGATAAACAGAAAAGTTCATAAATCATTTGGGAATGTTGTTTGCGTATTAAATGCATATTTGCCTTACATATTTTACATCTTAAATTTAAAGATAACTAAAGACAACTATTGATTATTGTGAATTTCGCCAAGATAAACGAGAAATGAGTTTCACAAAACTGTATGCTGTTAGTCAGGCTTTTCATATAGAGAAATTTGTTATATGAATAAAACTTCAGCGAAGGAAAAAAATGCAGACTTTTCCCTGCTTGGCAGAAAGAATTTTAGAGTTACAAAGAAACAGATTTTATTTAGTAGTCTCATTCTATTCTTTGGTTTGTTAGGATTGGGCGGTTTCTGGTTCCAATCCAGATATAAATTTGATAATCAGATGACCGTCAAATTACAAGAATTATCTAATGTCGATTATCCAGCCAATCCCGCCCCATTAGGCAAAAACTTTCAAAGATATACCAACCGCCAATTAACAATTATCAAGAGAGATGAGACACACTTCGATTTTGTGCTGGAGCCAACAGACAAAAAAACAGCAAAAATAGTTATCAAAAATGTTGATTTAGAGCTATTAGTTCCCAAAGCACCTGCATGGGTTAAAAAAGATGAAGGTTTAGAAGTAATCGCTTTCACAGATAGGGAATGGAACAGACAACAAGTTAGTTTTCCAGCAAATTCACAAAATATAGAAATTGTTGGAGGAGATGGTTTTGAAAAGCAAAATATTGTTGAAATTGCTTTAGCTAACAATTGCTTAAATGCAGGATATTGGGAAATTTTGCTATTTACTAAAGAGGATAGTAATAAAACCCTTTATTATCAAAGTTGGTTTACCTTCCCGATGGGACATTATAAAAATATTTTTGAAAAAATTAATAATATTTCTTATTGGCGGCACTGGTGGAGATTAGAACATTGGCAAGATCCAAACGGCACAATAGTCAAGACCGATCTTCTGAGAAATGTAATCGATGAAAAAGAAGTAGCAAGTCAATTTCCATTAGATGAAAAGATAATCGTGGCGGGAGAGCAAAGTAGAAAAGTTAGAACTACCTTAGCGAAAAATATCACAACTTGGAAAGATTTTTACGATAACAACAATGAAATCCAATTCGCCAGTTTTCGTCCGCCGGGATTCTACGATCAAAATAAGCCCTGGGGAAATCAATACTGGAGAATCGGCAAATTTGAAAAAGCGATTTTCAGGAACATTAAACCGATTGGTGTTGAGTCAAATTTACAAGAAATTGAGTTACTATTCACAGACACGAAGAATGGCGAACAAAATAGATTATTCATCAGTGGTGTTAATCTCAAAAAGCTTCCTCAATTGCCTGTAAAAGACTACTCTAAAGGCTTATATATGCCAATGGGAATTGGGATACCTCCGTTTTATCAAAGCTACGAAGAATTAACCAAGAATCATCCAGATGTTACCCCCTTCTTTAGTGTGTTACTAGATTCACAGGATCGGTGGATAGATCATCATCACTTAGCAGTTGATGGTTCAGTGATGCACCTTGATAAAGAGAACCCAAATCTCTTGCATATTTACTTGTTATCCTACGAAAGGAATACTTTAGTAGCTCATTTTTTGCTCAAATTGGAATAGATGAGTCAGGAGTCAGAATTCAGGAGTCAGAATTCAGAATGGGCTACGCCCCGCTACGCTAACAGAATTCAGAATTCAGGAGTCAGAAGTAAATTAGTTTAGACTTGGATTTTTTAGGGCTGCATCTACCTGTTTTAGTAGTGCTTCTAGAGTAGAAGAGTTATCTAAAACGACATCTGCACGAGCCACTTTTTCGGCGATAGATAATTGACTATTTATCCGGGCTTGTGCTTGTTCTCTATTTAAATGGTTTCGTTGGATCAATCTTTGTAGTTGTTGTTCTTCGGAACAATGTACTACCCAAATTTCTGTAACCAAATCAGTCATTCCAGCCTCAAATAACAGAGGCACAACTAACACCAGTGTTTGTGAAGAAGATTGAGTAATTGCTTGCAAAAAGCGATCGCGCACATCAGGATGAATCAAACCCTCTACCCAGTTACGCTCATCTTCACGATTAAAGATAATTTCGCCTAGCTTTTGGCGGTTGAGGCTGCCATCTGGGAGTAAAATTTGTTGCCCGTAACGTTTGGCGATCGCACCCAGAATAGGCGAACCTAAAGATACCGCCTCTCTAGCATAAATATCTGCATCCAAAATCGGCAGATTATAAGTGCTAGCTAAATAATTTGTGACAGTGGTTTTGCCTGTAGCAATACCTCCAGTTAAGCCGATTATCCGTTTTGTCATTTGTCATTTGTCATTTGTCATTTGTTATTTGTTATTTGTCATTTGTCATTTGTTATTCCCCACGTCCCCGCGTCCCCCCATCCCCGCTTCCCCGCGTCTTCTTCATCTCCCTGCCCAGATTATCAATGCTTCGGTTAAACCATCTAAAGTATATTCTTGGGCTTCGACATCTGTGCGTCCGAATAAAGAATAGCAACTTTGGGAGGTTTGAGGACCAATAGAAGCAATACAAACACCATCTAAGAAATGACTACTATTAGAGTTACTTGGAAATATCTTATTAGTAAGTTGGCAGAAAAATTGCACAGTTTTAGAACTGGCAAAGGTAATTACATCTATCTTGCGATTTAGCAGAGCTAATTCTGCCGCAGCGGGGATACTGCTAGGACAACAAGATTGATAGGCGGCAACTTCTATAACTTCTGCTCCTTTGGCAGTTAATTCTTTAACCAAAATTTCTCTACCGCCGCTTTCAACTCTGGGAAATAAAATCTTTTTACCAGACAATTCTTCTGGAAAATTTTCCACTAAAGAATCCGCGACAAAGTTGGGGGGAATAAAATCTGGTTGCAGAGAATATTGTTTGAGACATTGCGCTGTTTTTTCACCAACAACGGCAATTTTCACACCAGCTAATGCACGGCTATCTTTACCTTGGGCAATTAGTCTGGTAAAAAAGTAGTCTACGCCATTGCCAGAAGTGAGAATTAACCAGTTGAAGTCAGATAAATTAGCGATCGCACGATCTAAATCTTCCCAACTCGCAGGCGGGCCAATTTCTAAGGTAGGCATTTCGATGACAGTTGCACCCAAGGACATGAGGCGATAGCTAAATTGATTCGACTGTCCCACTGAACGTGTCACTAGAATTGTTTTGCCAGCAAGGGGAGATGGGAGGGATGAGGCAGATGGGGGTAAGTTGCTTAACATAGGGTGGGCTATGGAAATACTGGCGTGACTTTCTCTATATATATTCTCAGGTTGCAAGTACTTGCGTAGCCCAACAACTTCGCCAATTACAATTACGGCTGGAGAAATAGATAATCCAGTGATTCGTTCGGAGATATTGCCTAGTTGTCCTGTCCAAATTTGTTGCTGTGGAGTTCCTGCCCAACGGATGATGGCTATGGGTGTTAAATGCGATCGCCCGTATCGCAACAGCTGATGTACAATTTCCCGTAGATGTAGCCCTCCCATCAAAATTACTAGTGTTTCTAACCGCGATAGCGCCTCCCAGTCTAAAGCCTCTGGTTCGTGAGCTGTAAACACTGCAAAAGTGCGACTTAAAACCGGATCTGTGAGGGGAATTCCTGCGAATAGCGGTGCAGCAAGGGCTGAGGAAATTCCTGGTACTAGTTCAAAATCACAACCAGATGCTTTCAAAGTTTCCGTTTCCGAAGTGCAACGCCCAAAAATCAAGGGATCGCCTGATTTAAGCCGTACAACTTGTTTCCCTTCCTGGCAGTACTTTACCAGTAACTTGTTAATTTGTCCTTGATTTGTACTGGGTTTACCAGCACGTTTGCCCACATCTAATTTCAAGCAATCAGCTGGTACACACTGCAATAATCGAGCATCTACCAAAGCATCGTAGACTAACACTTCAGCAGCAGCCAAGAGATTGTAAGCTTTTACCGTCAGGTACCCCACATCTCCAGGCCCAGCACCTACAAGGTAGACTTTGCCTCTGTCATTTGTCATTTGTCATTTGTCATTTGTCATTTGTCATTCTCCGCGTCCCCACTCCCTCATCTCCCCATCTCCCCATCTCCCCATCTCCCCATCTCCCCATCTCCCTACTCCCCCTTACCCTTAATTTTTTCAATTAGCCGATCGATTCGCTCAACCATCTCGTTGTTTTCTTCAGCTTGGAATAATTCTCTGGCTTTTTTAAAATTGACGATCGCTTCATCTAGTTGTTGTTCTCTCCCCAGAGTGATCCCCAGATTATAGTAAGCATATGCATAATCGGGTACAAGGCTAATAGCTTTTTTATAATGTGCGATCGCTTCTTGAGGCTTACCTTGATCGTCCATAGCGCTCGCCAAACCAGTGTAAGCTTGTGCATGTTTGGGATCGAGGCGAATTGCTTGGGTATAGTCCGCCACTGCTTCGGTTAGCTTGCCTTGAGCGTAAAAAGCACTTGCTAAGTTATAGTGAGCGTCTGCATCTTGGGGATCGATGCTAATGGCTTGTTGGTACTGGATGATTGCTTCTTCTAGTTTGCCTTGGGCGTACAGAACATTTCCCAAGGCATTATAACCTGCGGCATTTTTGGGATTGAGGCGAATCGCTGTTGTATACTCTACCATAGCTTCTGCTGGCTTTCCTTGAGCATAAAAAGCGTTCCCTAAATAATAGTGAGCTTCTGCATGTTGGGGATCGAAGCTAATAGCTTGTTTGTACTCGGTAATTGCTTCTGGAAATTTGGCTTGAACGTACAGAGAATTTCCTAAATGAAAGTGGGCTTTGGCAGATTCAGGATCGAGGCTGATAGCTTTTTGATATTGTGCGATCGCTTCTTGTGGTTTACCTTGATCGTCGAGAGTATTTCCTAAAGCAATATAAGCTTGTATAAATTTCGGTTCTAGCTCAATTGCTTTGCGAAAAGCCGCCTCTGCTCCTTTTAAATCTCCTTGTTTGTAGAGATTTGCTCCTTGCTCAAAGTTAGTCACTGCCTTTTGATTCTGAGGAACTGCGGTTTGAGCAGAGTTTTGGACTTTTGCTAAAACAACGCCAATATCTTTACCAAAAGCAGTATTCGCATTGCTCAAACACAAGCAGACAATAGCTGTAGCTAGGAGATTATTTATTTTCACCATTGTTATTACTTTGCTTATAATTTTCATTCTATAAACAATTTATTGATTAAGGTGCGAGTAGGGTAGCACAGCTGTCATTAGTGTCAACTTAACGTGAAACCCCTATGAAGAGGTGATATTGAGTTCATTCACTCACCATCACTCAACGTGTTACCCCACCCTAACCCTCCCCTTATAAAGGGGAGGGAACTGCATTTCTTTTTCCCCCCAATATATCGGGGGGACTAAGGGGGGTAAAACGCTTGTGGGATAAGCATTTGAGCTTAATTTGACACCACTGTACAGTTGTGCTAACCTACGAATTTTCTTCAAGCAATTCAAAAATTCCCATTATTTGGCACTCATTTTCTCTAGAAGTTGAGCAATTTTTGCAGCTTTTTCCGGTTGACGTTGTTTTTGTAATAACTCTTTAGCTTGTAGCAGATTATTTTTAGCTTCTTCTGGTTGATCTTGTTGCATGAGAACATTTGCTAGACGCAAGTAAGCATCAGGATTTTTGGGGCTGCGGCTAATTACTTCTTGGAATAATTCTGTTGCTGCTTCTACTTGGCCTTGCTGCTTTAAAACATCTCCCAGAAATAAGCGCACCACATCATTAGTAGAATTGAGAGCAATAACTTTGCGAAAAGCTGCTTCTGCACCTTGGTAATCTTTTGCTTGAGCAAGATTGATTCCTTTTTGAAACAAGTCTGAGGTAATCAAAGTTTTCCAAGCGAAATACCCAAGGATTCCCAGACTGAAAACAACTATGCTTCCAGCGATAATAGAACTAATTGGCAAGGTTTCTAACATTATCTAAGCCAAAAGACAAGCGATAGGAAAAATCAGATATTCGATAAAAAAGAGTTTCCAGATGAATTGATAAAACTGCGCGATCGCACTTTTATCTTCTAAGTCTACCGCCAAACTCCCCAACCACAGCCAAATGAGCAATCCTAAATGAGTAATTACGACAAATATCGGGTTAACCGAGGCGACGCGTAGCACAGCAACTAAAATTATGCCCAGATAGCAGACAGTTATCACCCAAAGAGCGAGATTAAACACAGCTTGGGCGCCGAGTTCGATAGTGAAAGTCGAGATATTGTAGAGGCGATCGCCTTCCATATCTGGGATATCCTTAAAAATGGCGATCGCAAACGTAAACACCAAAATAAATAACGTCAACGCCCACACCGCAGGTACAATAGCTTGGCTTTGTTGGAACGCCCAACTGTAGTGCAAATACAATCCCAAATTCACAATCGTACCGCGCACCGAAAAAATACACACCGCTGCCCAAAAGGGAAACTGCTTCAAACGAATCGGCGGTAAAGAATAAGCAGTACCAATGGCCAAACTAATTGCCACCATCCCCAATAAAAACGGCCCAGTTAGCCAAGCCACAATTAATGCCAAAACCCCAGTAAAAGCAACAATTAATTGCCCAGTTTTACGGGAAAACTCCCCAGATGCTAACGGCAAATGAGGCTTATTAATCTTGTCAATTTCAACATCTTCTAATTGATTTAGCCCCACAATGTAGACATTGCCACACAAACAAGAAATCCATGCGCCCAAAAGAGGTAGTAGCGAACTTGTAGAGACGCGATTCATCGCGTCTCCACTAACCACAAGATTCATCACGTCTCCACTAACCGCAATGGCAATTAAATACAAACCCAATACACTCAGACTCGTCCCGATAATCGTGTGCGGGCGAGAGAATTTCCAGAAAGCATACAACCAATCGAAAGAAAATGGAGCGGGTTTGCTTGACAAAGGACTGTTTTGAGAACTCTGGCTCATGAGTAGCTTGGATACTGTATTCCGGCTTACTCTTAACCATTGTCACAGAATTTGGTCATTGGTCGTTTGTTTTTCTTTGCGTCCCCGTGTCCCTTTATGCTGATTGAAAACTTTTTTACCAAACTCAGGCAGTACCGTGCCAGCACCCGCTACCACAAGCTCAAAGTTAACTTTTTTGCAATTTACCTCGCTGCTTCCGTGATTTGCTCAACTGATGACACGCCCTTAGCCCAAATTTAGCTTTTCAAATACTACGGTTTTTCGATAACATTACAGTATCTTATAGCGATTCCCAGTTAAGTGAGGTACAGATAATATTTTGAAACGCAGAGGGGCGCAAAGTAAAGCGCTCCAGGTACGCAGAGATTTGTACCTCAGTAGACTAGGAAACGCTATAGATCGACTAAAGCTACCTAGCCCTGTTAAAGTGACTGATAAAATCTTAGTTTTGACGCTCAAATTTTTGATTCACTCTCTGCGTTCTCTGCGCCTCTGCGGTTAAAAATTAAATTTACCACACAAAAGTAGCGGTAATTCATGAATTACCGCTACGCAAGAATAAGGCTTTCGGTCATATCTTGCGTAAGTCCTGCGCCCTTTTAATATTAATAACATAATATTAAAACTCATTATTTAGTAAGGTAAATCTTGGGAAAACTTAATTAATTTATAACTTAATACTCAGTTTTTTTACCACAATTTTTCTAATTAAAATCTAATTCAATCACTGATATGGATGCTCAAAAAATCAAAATTTTATTAGTTGCTGATAACTTAGAGAATTTAGATTTTTTATCAGATATCCTTCAACAACAAGGTTATCAACTGCAAAGGCTTATTTCTGGAAAACTGGCAATCAATGCAGCACTTGCGTCTCCTCCTGATTTGATTTTACTAGATGTTAGCCCTCTTCTGTCACTTTCCGGGTATTCTGAATAAAAGAATAAAAAAATAAAACCCTGAAAGGTAAGTAGGGCAATGGATGTAGAATTACAAATCTTGAAACATTTGGCAAGAGATGCTCACCC
>JAESFX010000122.1_pt1 | contig 91140 bp, 87 predicted proteins | sample 9269501 | NCBI WGS metagenome assembly JAESFX01 (sample SAMN14515570, study PRJNA621655) | algae metagenome | isolation source: Desmonostoc geniculatum HA4340-LM1 and co-occurring heterotrophs from cave... | place: USA: Maniniholo cave, Kauai, Hawaii | collected 2009-07-28
GTAGCGCTACTGAGCAGTTAGCAGCTCAATCCCCTTCTTGTTGCTGCTCTGCAACGGCCAGCCGCACAAGCTTTTCCATGGAGAGCTCGCCTCCCCCCGGGACAGTAACGCTCACGCGATCGAAATAGCGCGACGTCGCTTTTAGATACCGGATCGCCGCATCTGCGGACGCCAGCGTCGCTACAGGCATCGACCGTCCGAGATCGTCATGACCGAATATAAGGAACGATGCAGGGGGCACCTTCCAATCCTCGGATTCCAGGTATTCAGAGCCGTCAGTCACCGGCAGTTCGCTGTCTTCACTATCGGTATCCGGACCTTGGTAATAGGAAGACAGCCAGGTCATAAGATTGTGGATCGACAGGCGTTCCGCAAACGCAATTCCGACGCGGCCGTCGTCGTACCAGCGCACTGTACCTGCGATATCCTGCATCTGCGGCACCATCAGCCTGACTTTTCTGCCCGCTTCGAATATGTGGTCGGTTCGCACGCAAATTCCCGTTGGAGATATATCGCAAATGTCGGCATCAATCGTCCGGGCGCCTGCCTTCAATGTGACTGGATGCTTCATCTGAACGCGCGGCACGCGCGCAATCTGTCCATGTTTGCGTGTGGACGGCTTTTTGAGCGTAGCCTCGATATCGATTGGTTCCGCGAACTCGACACCGACCGATGCATCCTGTCGCCAGCGGATTTTGCCATGCAGCTGCTGGTCTTCGCTTAGAGTCACCACGACCGTTCCGTCGAGCTCGAACGATGCATGCAGCTCCAGCATCATGCCACTGGCAGAGAGGTTCCGCACGAAAGCCCATCCCTCTCTTTTGCCGCTTTTCACCTTCGCCAGCCGCAGCATCGCGATCTGACGGCCATGGGCACGCCGGTCGGGTGAGGCAATAACCTGTTCGTCAGGCGGATAGGCTGCGTTCAGTTGTGAGGTGTTTTTTCTCATTTATTTTACCTTCATGCGATAGCGGACTGAAAAGCGGTTATGCCGGGCCGCTACCGGACCCAGTGTGCCCGTCGGCTTGATCCGCAGATGCGTGACATTGCGATCATAGCCGTCGGCATCGGGTATCGGGACATAGTCGAAGCTTTGACCGCCATTATTGGAAAACTCGAGACCATCGCCTGGGCTTCCCAGCGTCTCGAAACGAAATTCGAGCCCGCTGTCGCCATCTGTAAACTCTACAGGCCCGCTTCCTGCCGAACGCAGATCGCGCACGAACAAAATCATGTTGCGAGGTATCACCGTGCCGAAAGCAAAGCCCGTCGCAGCAGGCGCGCTGCCCGATGGCCCTGCAACGCCAAGCGAGTAATCCATTATCGTACCGGGAATGACGCTGGCGCTATTTGCAGTTGTTTCAGGACTGTCGACTATCCGGCTCGACAGAGAGATGGATACGTTATTCGTTCCTCCATCGCTTGCCGCCAAGGGTTGCAACGCCAATAGGGATGCGAGGAATGCTGCAGTGATTTTGATTACAATTGACGAATATGCCCGACACCCGCCGGAGCCGCCTGTTGGGGCAATTGACCTTGAATCGACGCATTTCATACGCTGCCCCCTCTCGAATGTTTACTGGAGTTCGACGAGATTTAACTCGCACATGGCATCTGCGTAGTTACCGGTTCCAATGCCCAGCAACGTCGAGCATTTCCCCAAAACGGTCCTGATAACGACATGGCGCTCCTTTTCCCGGAGTCGCGGCACCGATGACGCAGAAAAGTTGAATTGACTGGCCTGAACGATCATGACGCTTGCAGTTCCGACCCGAACAGCGCGAACGTCTTCTTGCTTTGCTTCGGCATGGGCCGCATTCGGACAAATGCTTGCTGCCAGCACACTGGCAGCCGTAAGCTTCGCTAAATCGCGCGAGCCATGGGTACCGGGCGCGACCGAGCAACGATGAATTTGGTTGTTGTCATATGCCTGCATTCCAGCGCCTTAAATGAGAACGTTGGCGACTGAGCCAGGGTGTCGAGAGCTATGGTCGGTGGTGGAGCGGATCCTTTTCTCATCCGCTCCACGCCGAACAGTTGGCTCGATATGGACCAGTATAATCGCACCAACGACCGAACGGGAGTGGGATCCGTTCCAGTTCGTGACAGGCAAGACGATTTCGACTGGCCTGCCTCAACCTTCTGGGGGATATGCGGCGTAAATGTCAGTAACATACCGTTTATGACACCGTTTCCGAATGTTACATTGCGCGTAATGTAATGAAATATTTGTGTTTTTTCCATGTGAGGCATCTCATGCCAGTGCTGGTCGATAAGGATTTGTTAACCTTGGTTAATTGCATTGAAAGGGATGATGCTGTTGGCCGTTCGATAAGGGAATGTATTTGATGGCGGCGATCCACACAGCGTGGGCCCAATTGCGGTTGCTGGCACAGCGGACATATCCATCGCAGCGGATTTCGAAAATTTGGCGAATAGACCGTGATTGTACAGCTACCAACAGACACCGTCTGTTGACACAGTGCATTTCCCGTTCTTCGCTAAAGGACATCTACCCTTCAGGCTTTCAATGATTTCCGAAGGCAGCTGCAATCCTGCTGTAATCCAGAGGCGCTGGTTCAGAGTTAGGCTCGGGCTACGACGGCAATCTTGCGCGCGCGTTCAGGCGCGGAACGCAGGACAGCATCAATCGTGCCGGAGAGCAAATTGTATCACGCGAACTGAATGTGCGACCGACGCTGACCATCAGGCCGGGCTTTCCGGTACGTGTGCTGGTGACCCGGGACATCGTGCTGGGAGGAAGGCAATGACGCGGCTCAAAATGGAAGATCTGTCCGACGAGAAGCCGGTAAAGCTGACGGTCGAGGTGTCGGCGCGACTGCACCGTGAACTCATTGCTTACGCCAATGCATTGAACGGCGGGGCTCCAAAGGACGCACCGCCTCCGGAACGACTGATACCGCCTATGGTCGCAAGATTCATTGCAAACGACCGCAGCTTTTCGAAATCACGTCGCCGTTCATAAGTGGTGCGACCTAAGTCGTGGTCATTCGCTCGATGCAGCGATGAGGTTCTTACTATCGGCGATTAAGGGGCGCAGAAATTCGCCCCACGATTGCAGCGCAACCTGCTTCTCGTCGGCATAATCATAAAGCTGGTAGACCTTTGCGGCTCCTCTCTTGCTGTCGCCTGCCAGTCTGTTTTGCGACGCTTCAATTACCTCCGGCCGCACTTTCAGCTTCTGCATTGTCGTGGCCATGGTTCGCCTGAAATCGTGAAATCGCCAGGGCTTGATGTCTATCGAACCATTTTTACGTAAATCCCGCGCGATCGTGGCGTCTATTTCTTCTTTGGCTTGGGAAAATGCAGAAATTGGAGTCCGCCCGGTGCGCGTAAAAACGAGCCCGTGCGAAGGCCAAAGATCACCGCCAGCAAGCATGTCGAAATGCTCGAGCGCAAGATCCGACAGTGGCACCAGCAACGGATGGCCGTTCTTTGCCTTCTCAGCGGGCAATATCCATACACGCTCAGGTCGATGGAGTTCACACCAATCAATCGCGGCGACCTCTGTCCTTCGCTGGCCCAATATCATTAGCATCCGCGCCCAATCGTCATACGGCGCCGAAGTACCTCTGAGACCAGCCCAGACCGTTGTAATCTCGTGGTCGCTAAGTACTCTTGTTCGGCTTGGAACCGTCGGCGGGGGGTCCAAGTCGGCCATGGGATTCGACCGGATATAGCGACGTTCCCGCTTGGCCCAGCGGAAAAACGGCGACATAATTGCAAACACATTGCGCCTCAACGCTCGCTGTTTGGAGGGTATTCTAGCAATCACCGCGAGAACGTCGTCCTCCGAAATCTCCCCTATTGGCCTGTCCTTAAACACAGGCATAATATGCAAGCGCATTGCCGATTCGACAAAGTTATATGACTTTGGGATGTGCACCATCACCTTGTCTGCAAGATACTCGTTAGCGATCTTGCGAAAGCCCAAATCCATTGCCGCTCGATTAGCTTTTTGCCTCTCGGCAGCTGGGTCAATGCCTTGGCTGACCAATAGCAAAAGTCGCTGAGCCTCCCGCTTGGCGGTCGTTTCAGTGTATGTCCCGAAGGCCCCGATCGTATATCGTTTGGTCTTTGAACCGCGACCCCCCAATCGATATTGGAGGATGAATACTTTTTTTCCGCTTGGCGTAACTTTGATGCCAAAGCCGGGCCTTTCGACATCCCATAGGACCGATGTCACTGATGTTTTTTCAAGCTTAGCAATAGAGCGAAGTGTAATTTTTCCATTAGGCATTACCGTTCTCCAAAACAAAATCCAGCAATCACATAGCAATCACCGCAACGGAAAAGCGGGAGCAGAGCCGGATAGAGTTGAAAAGTTATCTTATTGATATTTTGAAAGTTTTGTAGCCTGGCGTAGTAAAGAAAGCTCACGGATAGGCTAAATGCGAGACTTCTAATCTTGAGGCCGCAGGTTCGACTCCTGCAGGGCGCGCCAAACCATTTACCCGGCGGTGATAGCCGGGGTGCGCTATCAAGCTCCGACGAGTTTCCGTGAATGTGGTCCGCTGACCCAGCGGACCACGTAGACGAGCGCCAATGACAACGACAGCCCGAGCGCAAATGTCACCAATATTGCACCCGTCAGCGCCCACCAGGGTTGGCTCGTCGGGACAAACATGCCAACAGCCCGAGCTATCGGGCGCAGCAGCGGGCCGTGCACGAAGTAAATGCCGAACGAGGCTGCTGCGATCATGCCCATCATATGGTCGGCAGAGGACGAGATGGCGCGCGACCAGACACGCAGACCGACAAGCATCAGCGATCCCAAGGCAAGGCGCTGCACGTAAAACACGCTCTCACGCACCGACGTCGGCCCGATGAACTCGATCCCGGTCGCGAACAGCCAGATGAGGAGCGCGGTGGTGCCAAGCGACGTCGCCCATAGCCACGGCGTCTTGCCAGACAACCAGTCGATCGAACGTTCGAGCCGAGCGCCGATCGCCAGACCGATGATATAAACTCCGGCGAAATAGACGAACATCGACGGCGTCAGATCTGTCCCGCTCCGCGAGAAGACAAGCGGCAGCAGCGCAACAATGATCGCCAGCCAGCGCCAGCGCGGATCGCGGACAAGAGCGAACAGCAGCGGGCTCACCGCATAAAGCACCAATATCAATGGGATATACCACATCGTGTTCCAGACATCGCCGGTGACGAGATCCACGACCAGCACTCTGAGCAAGTTGAGAGTATCGATCACCTCTCCTCGCCACCAGGCCAGCAGCGTAAACAGGATTGTCAGCGCAACGGTCACCACGAAATAGGGCGAACCGGTGTTGACGAAACGCGCCTTCAGAAACGGACCATGATCGCGTTTTGAGAAAAGGTGACCGTATAATATGCCCGAAATCATGGCGAAATAGATGGTCGAGTCGTGCACGAGGATGTGCAGCGCCGCGTGGACATTGGCGTTGTCGCCTTGCGACTGAGCAACGCCACGCTGCAGCAGTGCGTTGCCGGCGTGGATCATCACGACCTGAAAGATTGCTACAGCGCGAAACAGATCGAGATATTTGATGTGCGAACTCTTGACCGCCAGCTGTGCCGACGACCCATGCACAGCCTGCCCAGCCATCGTGGTCACTGCCCCGATCCCCCCGTCAAGTCAGGCGCACGGCCATCCGCCGCCGACGCCACCTTACTTGCAATAGCGGCCTTGCGCCAAGCCCGATCCTGTCTATCGGAACTACACCTTTTTGGCACTCTCGTCCGGCAGCACCGCTGTGGCACAAAGCAGGCTGACCGGTACACATCATCGCATGGTCGCCGGGGAATAACCGTTTTGAGGTAACTCTTTCGTATAGGTGCCTAGCCCGCATTGTTCGCCCTTCAGCGCAGATAATCGGATAGAAGCGCATATCGGCATCGCGGAGGATGTCGTTGTTTTTCGGGTTATCGGATGTCGGAACTAGGCAAGATAATGCACCGCGACGTTGTTGTGGACCTGGATGGGACCCTGTCCCATGTCGATGCCTTGCATGAGGATTTCTTCGTATGTCTCAGGAAGAGTCCGTTGCGGGCGACGGCTAGCGCTGTGTTCGCTTCGGGGGGCAAGGCGGCGATGAAACGGCGGCTGGCGACCATGGCTGGCCGTGATACCGGCTGTGCGCCGCTCCATGCCGAGCTTGTCAGTCATCTCAGCAAAATGAAACGGAGGGGAAAGTCGCTTCATCTCGTCACGGCATCCGACCAGTATCATGCGGACGCCGTGGGCAAAGCCACAAACCTTTTCGACACGGTAACAGGCAGCGACGGCGCGCGAAATCTTAAGGGGCCCGAAAAAGCGTCTTATCTGAAAGAGCGTTTTCCTGACGGCTTCATCTATGCCGGAGACAGTGCCGCCGATATGCCGGTCTGGATGGCATCGTCGGGCGCCATACTCGTCGGCGGGGCGAAGCGTCATGCGGGGAAGCTCAAGCAAAATGGGGTGCCGATCATCGATACTTTTAGCGGTGGAAACGGCTCCGTCAAAGACTGGATGCGCCTGCTAAGGCTGCATCAATGGGCCAAGAATGTCCTGATCCTGGTGCCTTTGCTTCTGGGTCAAATGTACACTCAATCCGAGGCGGTTGCCGCAGCGCTGATGGCATTCTTCTTCTGGAGCATCGCCGGGTCGGGCAGCTACATCGTCAACGATATTTTCGATGTCGAGGCCGACCGGAAACATCGCACCAAATGCAACCGCCCGATCGCCAGCGGCAAGATCGGGACATCGACCGCCTTTGCGGCTGCCGCTCTATTGATCGCAGCAGGGGTGGGCGGGGCGATGTGGCTTTCGCTCAGTTTCGGAGCGGCGTTACTGTGGTATCTCGTTGTGACGCTCTCATACTCCTTCAAGCTGAAAACTATTCCGCTGCTTGACGTTGGCATTATCGCGCTGTTGTTCACCAGCAGGATCGTCGCGGGTTCGCTGCTGCTCGCGTTGCCGCATTCGCCCTGGCTGACACCCTTTGCGGTGCTGCTCTTCCTGTCGCTGGCACTCGCCAAGCGCCATGCGGAATTGATGCAGGCCGATGCGAAGAAGGGCGACCGGATTCCCGGTCGCGGTTATCTGCGATCCGATTCACCTTTGACGCTTGCCTTGGGCCTCGGCACGGCGATGTCTTCGATAGTCGTGATGCTGCTCTTTATCACTCTCGAAGCCAGCGCACGGGGCGTTTACGCGGCCCCGCAAGCGCTGTTCGTCACTCCGCTCGTCCTGCTTTTCTGGTTCATGCGCATTTGGCTCTTGAGCAACCGGGGCCAGTTGGACGATGATCCGGTGATATTCGCCCTCAAGGACCCGGTCAGCCTCGGCCTCGCGGGGGTTTTGCTGGCAGGGTTCGTCGCTGCGGTTGTGAGTTAACAAAAAATATGGCCTTGAACCCTTTGACTCTCGGAGTCATTTTACTGAGTGTGTTGATGAACGCCGTCGCGCAACTTGTCCTGAGTGCCGCGCTCAAAGGGGAAGTCATTTTCGATGCCGGTGCCCCGATGAAATCGGCGCTGGCGCTGGCGCTCAATCCGGCCATCATCGTTGCGCTTTTCATCTACGGGCTAAGCGTGCTTTCGTGGATGTACGTGCTGTCGAAAACCGATGTATCGCTTGCCTATCCGTTTCTTGGGCTTGGTTTCGTGTTCGTTGCTATAATCTCTTATATGTTCATGTCGGAACCGCTGAATGCGCAGAAGATGTTTGGCATCGTGACGGTAGCGATCGGCATCGTCATTCTCGCCCGGAGCTGACAATTGACCCCCGAAATCGTTGTAACTGGAGGAAGCGGTTTCCTTGGTTCGGTTCTTGTCGAGCGCTTGCTCGGCGAAGGATATATTGTCCACAATCTCGATCTCATTCCGGCCAAAACCGAACATGAGAGGCTGTCGACGACGATCGTCGATATGACCGATGCGGACGCGCTGTCGCGGCTGTCATTACCCAGCGGGGCCGATTTCGTGCATCTGGCGGGCCGCCAATATGTGACCACGGTTCGCCGGTCGATCCGCGAGAGATTCTTCTCGGAAGGTAACATCGAGGGAACGCGCAATGTCATCGATCTGGCGAAGAAATCCGGTGCGACCTCTTTCCTGTTCGTCAGCACCGACATGGTCTACGGTCGCCCGCAGACGTCGCCGGTCGGCATCGATCACCCGCGCAACCCCTTCGGTCCTTATGGCGCATCGAAAGTGGCCGCCGAAGATATGCTTACGGCGTCAGACCTGCCATTTCGAACAGTCATTTTCCGCCCGCGCCTGATCCTTGGCCCGGGCCGCTTTGGTTTGATGACGAAATTGTTCGACGCGATCCGGACCAACAGGCCGGTGCCCATGATCGGATCGGGCCGGAATATCTACCAGATGGTTTCGGTTTTCGACTGCGCCGACGCGATAGTGCGCGGCATCAAGACTGAAGCGGCCAGCGGCATCTTCAACCTGGGGTCAAAGCCGGGTGACATCAGCAAAGTCATGTTGCGCAAACTGATCCGGACAGTCGGCTCCAAATCTCTCGTCGTTCCCGTGCCAAGCCTGTTCATCAAGCCGGTCTTGCGCGCACTCGACCGGATCGCACTGAGCCCGCTGGTGCCCGAACAGTTCGAAATTGCCGACCAGAATTATGTGCTGGATGTGGCCCGCACAAAAGCGGTGCTGGGCTGGGAACCGGTCGGCAATGACGCCGAACTGATGCTGTCTGCGTACCAGACCTATTGCGAAACCAAGGGCTAGCTGCCGGTAGGGGCTAGATAGAGCGTCCCGAATTTCTTGCGCTTGTCGCCCAGTGGCACCCTGACCGGGCGATAGCCGTTCCGGATGGCCCAAGTCTCGATCGGACGGTCAAGATTTTCCTCCAGACCGACCAGCACAGCCTTTGGCGGCGTTCGCTTCAGGACCGTCTCAAGCGTTCGCGGCGAGGCGACGTGGCTGAAATATTTTCGGTTCGTCGGCGCAATATATTCGATCGCGCGGTAGATAAACGGCCCCAAAAGCAACTCTTTGTACTGGGGCAGATTGTTTTCTGTGCCATAGATCGGGGCGAGTGTGAGCAAGGGGCCGTCCCCCCCCTGTTCCACCATCAGCCGCTCGATTTCATCGGAGGCTTTGCCGACCGTATTCCCCGTCCATTTCGCTGGGCGCACAAGATTGGGCAAATCGGGCAACAACACCGGCAACCCGCCCGCCGTGGTGAGCAGCGCAACTGCGGCCATAACAGGCGCGGCCTGCCTCCTGCCGATAGATGTCAGGCGGCCGTAGAGCATCGCACACAGCACCAGCGCGAAAGCAATTGGCGGGCTGTAATATTGGGGGAAGGCAGGCGTCGGCAGGAACGACACCAATGCTGCGCTCAGCACAAGCCCCGCTGTCAGGATAACGGGCCACCAGGGCTTTGTCTCGCTGTCGCCATTGGCATCTTTCGATTTCGTCACTGCCGTAATCCCCAGAGTGAGCGCGAGCAGAAAAATCAGCAGCGTGCCGCCCGCCAGCCAGACGCCTTGCGCCAGCACGATCTTGCCGAAAAACGATAGTGCCACCGGCCCTTCGATGGCGTTGTTCGCCGTCCAGAAATCGACATGGGCGTGACGGTGAAATGATACCACATGCACAAAGACATCCACCGGGTCCAACGCGAAGTAATATAGCGTTGGAAAGCCCGCCACCAGAGCACCGATCAGGAGCGGCAGCGCCACGCGCGTCAACCGGGTGAGGAACGCGATACCGGGCGGCACCAGCAGCGCAGCAATCACAATAGGCGGTACCAGAAAGACGTAGTTGGCCTTGAATCCGATCGCCAGCGACAGACACATCCCCGACAGCAAGTTCAACCAAATTGAGGGGTTCGGCGAGCTACAGCCCTTGAGAAAAAGCAACAGGCCCAACAGGGCAAAGGGCGCAGGAATGAAATTGTTTGTGACCAGCATGCCAGCCGGTCCGAGCAGCAACGGATTGAGTACCAGCAGGAGCACTATCAGGGCCGCTATTCCCCTGTCGCAGCCGACGAAGCGGGCTGTCATGTAAAGGGCAAGCGCAGTGCAGAGCCAGATACCAAAAACAAGCGACCGACCGACCAGAAGGTCGCTCTCTACCCCCGGCAATGTCAGAATCACATTCAGGAACAGCGGCAAATTGGGAAGATGAGTGAAGTTGATATCCTGGTACAGGGGCCAGTCGTGCAGATATTGCCCTGCCGGCAGATAGAATTGCTCATCATGCCGCAGCGGGTAAGACATGATCCGCGCAAACAGGGCGAGAGCGACGAATATAACCGCGCCGACGAACGCCGGCTTCTGGTAGCCTCTGAAGCGGTCTACTACGTTCAGCACCGGGTCAGCCGGCCTTTGTCGCAGGATCGGCAGGGATTTCGGTTGTAGCTGTTTCAGCCGCTGCCTTGGCGCGGTAAATGCGTTCCTTGAAGAACCATTGATAGGGGCCGACTTCGAGATAGCGGTGGACATAATGCGTGACCAGCAAAGTAACCGGCGTCGTCACCACGAAGAAAAGCAGCATCGATGTCGCCCAGTCATCGGTGAACAGGCCGAGCTTCACAAAGACCATGCGGAACGCGAGATAGGTGTAAGGATGCACCAGATAGAGCGAATAGCTCACGGTCCCGAGATAGGCGATCCACTTGAAACGTGAAATCGCGGTCGAAACGCTTTGCTCTTGCACCGCAAAATAGAAGAACAGCACGGTGCTGGCCAGCAGGCCCCAAGCATAGGGTGTGGTGATGAAATCCCTGTCGAACTTCATCCGGTAGTTGGCGGCAAGAAATATCCACGTCAGCGCGAGCAGAATTTCGCAGACACGGATAAGATAGGTCGGCGGGCTGATTTTTGCATCATAAGCAATGCGGATGAGCATGCCGCCGACAAAAAACCATGCGATCGGATAACGATATAAAAATAAAGCCGAAAGGATCAGGATCAACGCCGCAGGCAGCAGCGACCGTTTCCGGACCATGAACTGATAGCCGAATGCCGCGAGCGCGTAGAACATGACCTCATAGGTCAGGCTCCAGGCGTTGGGGGTAAGCTGTTCGTGCTGGGTCAGCAGGTTGATGAACAGAAAGCCGGAAATGATCGCGACGGGATCGTTAGATTTCGGATATACTTCGAGAATTGCGTTCAGAACCACGTAAACGACGGTCAGCACGAAGAATAGCGGATAAAGCCGGAAAAATCGCCTTTCGCCAAAATCCTTCAGCGAATAGCGCATGATGCTGGGCAGGATCACAAAGCCGCTGATCGTGAAAAACAGCTCGACGCCCCAGATGCCGACATTCCACGGACCGTTGATCGTGCCTGTGTAGCTGGCATCGTGCGAATATATGTGCTCCGCCGCGCCGCCGAGCAGATGCGCCCAGAACACCATCAGCGAGGCGATGCCGCGAAGCCCGTGGGTAGCTGCGTTGAACTCGGAACTGCTAGCGGTCGCGGTCGTCATTCCGCTAATCCGGCAATTGAAAGGGTGCGGTCGGCATCGGCCGATGGGAACAGGTCAATCAATCGCTATTCCTGCGATACGCTGCTGATGGGCGAATTTGAGGAAATGATCGAACTTCGTCCAGCCATCGCCATCCTTGTCGTCCCAGCTGTCGAATTTTTTGGGGTCGGCGGCATTCGCGCGCTCCCAGCTATCCGCCATTCCGTCACCATCCTCATCCCGATACGCACGACCCGGCGCAATCGTCGGGATGGGACCGGGGGGCCTGCCGATTTTCCCGACAGATTTATCGACTTCGGCAACCACGCGCTGATCAACGGCATCGCGCGGAAATGCACCAGCGTTCGACAGTGCCCGGTCATAGGCCTTTGCCGCCGACTCCGGCTTGCTTTGCAGTGGGCAGACAGGCGCATAGACGACGGCCGCATCGACGCTAGGGGAAAGCGGTGGAACGCCCTGGACCAGATTGTCGTCAAGATAGATTTTGGCCTGGCCGCGCGATCCTTTGACCGACCTGTCTACGCCAGCCGCCATTCTGAGATTGGTATCGGGACCGCGCCGGTACACATTCCCGACAATATTGACCGGAGAGCCGCCATAGCTTTCCCAGACTTCGGTGAACTGCGACTTGGCGTTGTAAAACACGTTATTCACGACATCGACGCAGGAGTCGGGCGGTACGTTGACGTCCGGATTGCGGTCGCCATTATGCGCGCACAGGTTGCGCACGAAGCTGATATTTTGCGGACCTTTCGGGTCGCTGGCGAGCAGTGCGCATTTGTCGTGCCGAGGCGTGCCTTCGGCGAAAATGGACGCCGATATCGTTATCGCGTCATTCTGTCCGAAAAGCCCGATATTCTCGTCAAGGCTCCACGATGTGCTGACATGGTCGATGATGATATTCTTGCTGTCCGCGATGTTGATGCCGTCATTTCCGCCGCGGACTTCGCCCGGCAAATCGGTTCGCACACGGATATGGCGAACGATGATGTCATGCGTTTTCTTGATCGTCAGCGGCGTGAAGGCCGTGGGACCGCCCGCGTGCGACAAGGTTATGCCACCGCCCGGCGCCGTTTCACCCGCGATGGTCAGATAGGGATTGCGAATGACCGGACGTTCGCTGGTAAAGCGGATCAGCCCTGCAACGGAAAAAACGCAAACGCGCGGTCCTTTCGCGTCGATACATTCGCGTAGCGAGCCCGAGCCGCTATCGGCAAGCGTCGTTACCTTGATAATCTTGCCCTTATGCCCGCCCACGGCTTTGCTGCCATAGCCCTCAGCACCGATAAAGGCGGCACGGCCATTGGCGACTGCCGTGTCTACCGGTGAACAACCGATGGCCGCTGCGCCAACAGCCAAATTCGCCAGCAGGATCGGAAACTTGGCCATCAGAATCGCCTGGCGATACCTAACGTGAAAACCGCTTCCTTATATTTGTCGATCGGATCGCTGGCGGTTCGCCGATCATATTCTGCAGCCGCAAAAAACGATGTGCGACGGTCGAACAGATATTCCAGACGCACGTTAATGCTGGCATTTTTCAGACTGCCGCGCGATTCGCCAAGATACCGTAGGTCGACATAGGAAACCGATACCTGGCCCAGCAGATTATGGCGAATTTCCTGATCGATTTTAAACCGGGCGACGGTATCGACGCGAGTCGAAGCACCTGAGCGCACCGTTGCCACATCGCCCTTGGAAATTCGGAAGTTCAAGGCCGTTCGGTCTCTCGGCGCCCAAGTTACCTCGCCATCCAGTCGCAAACCGGTATGTGCGGAAACGAGCGTATCTTCTGCAGGATCGGTTTTGAATATCCCGACGCCCATTTTGCCGTAAAGACGGTTGCCGATTTCCCGCTGAACCCCGAAAATCGCACCATAGGTGTTCTGATCGCGGTTTACGCCGCTGAAATCTTGCGCAAGACGAAAGTCACGACGGTTTGCATAGACCTGCCCGAACACGTCGAGCGACGAAGCCATGGTGTAGCCGACGGTCAGCGATCCGCGATAGATTTGCATGTCACGGTCGTCTTCAGCTGGATCGAGCTGGTTGTATTTCTCGGTTCCGGCCGCTGCGGTCACGCGCACTCTTCCGCTTGCTCTGGTAAAGGCTGCCTCGGCAAGAAAGGCATTGATCTTCCGGGGCCTGTCGGTGGGGCCCGAACGTGTTTCAGGATCTCCACGCCGCTCGATATTCCGGTTGAAAGCCACGGTTGTACTGAAATTTTGCGCCTTGGTTCCCGACAGCACGTAATTCAGGGAACCGCCAAAAGTGGTCGAATTTTCCCGTTCGATACTGAAATGGCGCCGCAAGCCCATATGGCCTTCAGCGGTAATTGCGCCTGACCCGACTTCTTTAATCACACTCAACGTTGGCGTGATATGCAGCCGGAAATCGTCGGCTTCATTGGCCGAGGTTAGAAATATGTTGCTGCTGTAGTCGATGCTGGCATCGACCTCCGCGTTGACCTGCAGGCTTCCGATCTGGATGCCGTCATATTCATACCCCGGACGCGGCAGCTTCGCTGGCGATGTCGGCGAGTCGTCCTGCGCCGTTGCGGCAGTGCTGATACTCGCAATCGACGCAGCAGCCGAAACCGTAAGCCAAAAACTGCGCGTGGCGCCGTGGACGTTCCAGTCAAACAATTTTCCAATCCCCTTTTAGAACCACGATTCATGGACGACGATGGTGTCGCCCGGCGCAATGCGTGTATCGTCGGTGCCCTTGCCCTTGACCACATTTCCGTTTTGCGTGCGATTGATGCTGTACGCCTTGGTGTCGGCACGGAATGTATGTCCGCCGGCCACCGTGATGGCGGAAAGGACGGTCATACCTGGCGCGAAGGGATAGGAACCCGGGCGCCTTACTTCACCCGTGATGAAGAAAGGCCGATATTCTTCGACCTGCACGTTCACCGAGGGATTTCTTGCCAGTTCTTCACGCGTCAGCGCAGCAGCAACCTGTTGCTCTACTTCCGTCGTCGTCTTCCCGGCGACGTTCATGGAACCAAGCAGGGGGAGGGAAATCGTCCCGACGTCGCTAACGCGATACTGGATGCTCAGATTGGTGAATCCCCCCACCACCATCCGCAATTTATCCCCGGCACCGAGCTGATAGCCTGCCTCGGCTTCCGAGGGGCTTGCTGGCAACGACTGAAGGCTGGACGTCGGACTGCCGCATGCCGCCAACATCAATGACAGCAATAGCGCGAATATCGATTTGTGCATCATGGTCTTAACCTCTTATTGGAAAGGGACTAATATTCCGATAACTGGACTTCGGATTTGGGCTGAGGGGCCGTTCCTCGACGCCTTCGTCACTCTGCCGCTGCATCCTTTCAGCCGCCACGACCGCAAGGCGGGCGGCAATAAGGACCGGCACGACCCACAAGCGGGCGTAAAGGTGCGTGGACGCGTTCGAGATAATGAAAAAGCCGAGCGTGACGGACAAAGTCAGCGCCGCTGCTGTCTTGTCGAACTTGATTGTGCGGAAGGCGATGAGCGTCAATATCCCCATTGCAAGCATCCACCCAAGCAGGGCGAACGTGCCGCCTTCGGTCCAGATCAACAAAAGGATATTGTGAACAGGCGCACCCTGGTCGCTGACCACACGAAACTGGTCAGCGCCCATGCCTAGAAAATATGTGTTACTGGAAAACTCTAAAGCTTCCTCGATCAACTGCATGCGTCCACCGAAGGTACCCGCTTCGGAAATATCGCCTTCCGCAAATGCGCTGAGGACACGTTCCTGGAAAGTTGCGGGTATGGGCAACCCCGCCGCAACGGCGAGGAACAAAGCACCGACAACGCCAGCCAGCGGCTTCCACGCCCGCACGCCATAGCTGGCTATGGCGAAAATAAGGACAGCGGCGATGCTGGTTACAAATCCTGTCACCGACGCCGTCAGCACGAGCGCGAACGCGAGAATTGCGATGCCGCCGACGCAAAACCATAACGGGAAGAGGCGCTTCTTCGTGAAGTAGAACATGAACGGCAGCGTGAGAGAAATAAGCGCGGCGTTACGGTTGGCGCTGGCAAGAAAAGACCCAAGCCGCCCCCCGCCGGTCACGAAATTATGGTTGATCCACTGAAGCGATCCCGGCTGGTCTGCATGAAGATAAAAAAGCAGGATGCTGACCGCCTGGACCGCCACAATGGCACCCACAAAAAATTTGGCCAGCCGGATTTCAATCCCCTCCGTCCCCGAGAACAGAAAATAGGGCAGCGCCATATAGGCCAGCACATATTGCGACCCCGTAATCGCAAAACGCAACGGGTCACCGTTTATCAGGCTGCTTGCGCCCAAAGCGAACAGCATCAGGCAGAAAGACATGAGCCACCAGGGCGTGAGATCGCCGAACGGCCTCAGGTTCAGCCGTCCCGATGCAAATGCAAAGACAGCAGCAATCAGAAAACACCCGTCGCTAAAGGTAAACTGGATGGCGGGGTGGAAACGCCACATCATAAACGGGGTCAATATGACCCCGATAATCAGTCCGTAGCGGATAATATTTTCGGACAATGACAGAGGGTTGGGCTTCGCGCCCGCCTGAGCCTGTCCATATCCGGCGACATCGTTTGTCATGGCCGACTAATCATTCAGCCAATGCGAGAGGTCGCGTTGCAGCAGGCTTCCAAGACCCTGTACATCCTTGGAATAAAAATCGCGCATCGATTGCTTCAGGCCGGTTGAAAGTTCCGGATAGGGCACCTCTTTCGCAAGAGCCCCGTGGACGGCCTTGAACCAGGGTTTGGAACGCAGCGGCGCAACAAGACGCTTTGCCGGGGCAAGCGTGCGCCGCATGGCAAGCGGGAGCAAAGGCGCGTCCTTCACATTCGCCCGTTCCACCAACTGAACGCCTGACCCAAGGTCCGGCAGGTCAAGAAATGCGTTTACCTCCGTCACGACCGCCTCCGGCGTTGTGCGGATATCGTCATACAGGATAATTTTGATTTTGTCCGCCGGAAAGTAATCGAGAAAGCGCCTAAGATGCTGGTTGTAAAGCCCGTCGTTCAAAAACCGCGGCTGCGGATTATGTTGCGACCCCAGAAATTTCCCAATGTCGCCATTAACCGTTCCCCGGCGGTACAGCATGCAATAATCCGAATAGGCGCGGTCGACCGGATTTCGTAGTTGCACGACAATGTTCGCATCGGGCAACAGCATTGCAAGTCGCGCGGGTACGTGCGGGTCTGCCAGATAGTCTGCGGATTTCTCGCCGACCAGCTGGTCGGGACGACTGTCCGTGAACCAGTCGCGGTACCACTGCTCGCCCCTGTCATATTCGCGGCTGAAATAATGCGGCTCAGGCCCCGGAATGAATACATCCGGACGCTCACGCAACTGGTTGGCAATCCACGTTGTTGCCGCCTTAGCTGCCCCGATAATCAAAAATTCAGGAAGTCCCGAAGGAGCAGACTGGGTCATTCCGATGCTTGCCGAATTATGTCTCGCAGGAGCAGGCCCGAAATCTCAGGGTCTGCCGGTGACAGGGTGTGGTCGACCTGAACCATCAGCGAAGTCTCCCCAAGCTGGCGTGCAACTCGCAGCCGCTTGTCGGGACGTAACGGATAATCGCGAAATGCTTCTTCGAGATACATTTCAGGGCAAGATCCGGTCGAACAGACCATTCCGGTGCTGGCCGCTTCCTGCAATATCCGGCGCCTGTTCCACCCCTGCTTCAGCCGCTGGGGGTTGATGAAAATGTAATTCTTGTACCGGGCATGCGTAATGCCGTCGCGCGGCCGGGCCAGCCGAACCGCATCAAGGTCCGAAAGCTGTGCCTCGAAGGCATCGGAATTGCTCTGTCTGCGCAAACGCCAGCCGTCCAGTTTCGCAAGCTGGCGGTTTCCGATGGCCGCCTGAAATTCCGTCAGACGAAAGTTGCTGCCCAGCGAGTCATGCAGCCAGAGAAAATCTGGTCCAGGCTTGATCGCTGCATAATTGTCCGGGTTCTTGCCATGATCCTTGTAAGCCCATGCCCGTTTCCAGACATCGCGCTCCTTCATCACCAGCATGCCGCCTTCGCCGCCCGTCGATATGATTTTGTCGGTGCAGAACGAGAATGCCGCTGCATCCCCGAACGATCCCACAGGCCGGCCATCGATGCTCGCGCCATGCGCCTGCGCACAATCTTCGATCACGAACAGGCCACGTCGTCGGGCAAGGGCCATGATCTCGGACATCTCGCATGGCCAGCCAGCAAGGTGAACGACGATAACCGCTTTCGTGCGTTCCGTAACAACTGCCTCAATGCTATCAGCCGTTATATTCTGGCTGTTTACATCGACGTCGGCGAAAACTGGCATTGCGCCAACTGCGACCACACAGCTAGCGGACGCCATAAAACTACGGGCGGGAACGATGACCTCGTCGCCCGCCCCGATATTCAATGCCCGCAAGGCCAGTTCCAAGGCAAGCGTGCCATTTGCTACGGCGATGGCGTGGGGAACGCCGCAAAGTTCGGCCATCCCCTGCTCGAAAGCAGCGCATTGCGCCCCGTGGTGTAGCGAGTTTATGGCACCCGACCGCAGAACATTGGTCGCGGCTTCGATTTCGTCCTCTTCAAATAGCGGCCAGCGTGACCTGACCGGCTTTGGGATCTCGCCATCTGGTAAAGAATGCAAGCCTTTCGATGGCATCACCCCCATCACGACGCCTGCCCGGTGTAATTATATTCTCGATTGCCCAGCGATATTTTATGCCGGACAAGCTTGGCAACCCTGACCGGCTCTTCATCGGATGAAGCCACATCCGGAAGTGGAACGGTGTCCAGATCCTGCTCGACCACGCCCTCGCCTTCGGAGAGCAGCCGGAAGACCAGATTTCGGGCAGCTACATCATCGGCGCGCTCGCTCAACATCGAAAGCCGATCAAAGGTGTAATTCAGTACATCCAGTGGCAATGGCGCCGGCTCGGCTTCGAAAATACCTTCAAGTACGGACGGCAATTTTTGCTCGCTATCGTTGAAAAGCTCCTCATAAAGCTTCTCACCCGGCCGCAGACCAACGAATTTGATCATGATGTCCTTGTCGGGCACGCTGCCTGACAGGCGGATCATCCGGCGGGCAATGTCCAGCACCTTGATCGGCTCGCCCATGTCGAGCACGAAAATCCGCCCGCGCTCGACATTCTCCGAACGCGCCGATGCCTGCAGGACAAGTTGGACAGCCTCCGACACGGTCATGAAAAAGCGTTCGATATCGGGATGCGTAACGGTTAGCGGGCCGCCCGCCATCAACTGTTTTTCGAACAGCGGAATAAGCGACCCGCTGGACCCTAGAACATTGCCAAACCGAACGGTCAGGAACCGCGCCGACTGCGCTTTGCCGAGTCCGGCCAGATCGAGCGCCTGACAATAAAGTTCACCCAACCTTTTGGTCGCGCCCATCAGCCCGATCGGGTTGACCGCCTTGTCGGTCGACACCTGAACCATGATCCGCGCACCAAAGCGGTTTGCTGCGTCTGCGACATTTTTCGTGCCGATCACATTGGTCTGGATGCCCGCGCTGGGGTGCAGCTCGACAATCGGTACATGCTTCAGCGCAGCCGCATGAAACACCAGTTCGGGCCTGAACTGTTTGAAAACATTCATGATCTGCCGACGCTGGCGGATCGAGCACAGCACCGCCGACCGTTCGACATCGGGATAAGAAGCCTTCATCTCGTTATCGATGTCGTAAAGCGCGATTTCCGAGGAATCGAGCAGGATGATCCGCGACGGGTCGAATGAGGCGATCTGGCGCGCCAGTTCCCGCCCGATAGTGCCGCCAGCGCCGGTCACCAAGACGCAGCGGCCTTTGATCTCGTCCCTGACCGCCTTGTAATCCAGCACATTCTGCGAACGACCGAGCAGATCGCTCAGCTGAATGGGACGAAGAGTTTGACCGCGGGGCTCCTTGGCTATTCCATTATTTCCGTCGATCCGCCGCTCTTGCAACGGCGAGGTGAGCTCCGGCAGACAAGAAATGCTCAGGCCCAGACTTTCGGCTTTTGCAACCATCTGAAGGAAGGGCGCTTCGCGAAGGCGTTGCGGCGTCTCTGCAAAAACGATGCGCGTAGGCGCTTTCCCTGCCTGGGTCTGTTGCTCGACGATCTTTGCCAGGTCCGGCGTAATTCCCAACACAGGGATGCCGCGGATCTTTGTCGATGGAGAAAGGCGGTCGCTTAATACAATTCCAAGCGGCTTTCCACCGGCGATCTGATGCCGTTCGTTCGCCCGCAGCATGAGTTCGATACTATCGCCCTTACCCACAAAAAGAGTAAGGTCCCGACTTTGAGGTCCATCGCCAATCTTGGGCGGAAGGACATTGCCATTAAGATATTCGGCCAACAGGCGACGCAGCATGCGGGTCCCCATGACGCCGTAAAATGTGAGCATCGCAAAGATGAGTGGCAGCGTCCGCGGACGCCAATTGCCGAGATCATGGAAGCTGAGCAATAGGGTCATCGCGCCAGTCATAAGCCCGGCGAACAGCAGCATTGATTTGAAATCATGAACGGATGTGTAACGCCAGGACATGCGCTGCAGGCCCAACAGCCGGTGCATGGCAGCGGCAGCAATGGCCAGAAAAGGCGTAACTGCCCAAATTGCATCATGCATTGCAACAGGTGGCGCACCACCGTTCGCACGCAGCCATACGGCTATGTGCAACGACATAGTCACCACCATTACGTCAAGTGACAGCACAACTAGGTTGCGAGCACCAAAGCCCAGCGATCGGTTTGCGTCGCCCATAAAGCCCCCGGATAAAACATGCGCGCGACCGACTTGTTTTAGCGGTGAACCCGAATTTCTAAGGCGCTAGCCCCGATTCCTTTTGTCCACGTAGGGGATGTTTACACTTCTTTAACGCGGTTTGTTGCCTGCAAATATTGGTTGTCTCTCTCTTGCTCAAATTGGCTAACCACTACCAATTTTGTGGTATATCTGCTCTATTGGATGAGAGTTTGGCTCGCTCGGTAGCGTGAAAATCCGGGTAGCCACGCAATGCATTACCCTTTGTTTCCATTTTACGATTATCTGGCAAAGGCTAACACATCGGTCGGAGAGCATGTCGCTATTTTCGGCGCGTGTGGAGCGATGGAGGGTACGAACGGCATTCGGGCCTATTCGATGAGATTGCGTGGAGCCAAGAGTAGACGTATGACTTGCGAGGCAGGCCACCCGCGGCGAATTTGCTTTCCATTTGCCGATCGCGTCAGGTCGGTCGGCGGCAGCCATATTTCGGCTATGACGCTTATCGAGCGGCTGGATCGCAAGCGCTACCACCCCAAAATCATATTGATCGGGAAAGAGGGCAGCGTGGATAGACTGGCACGAGAGTTGGGCCAATTGCCCCAACAGATTATGCCAAATCTAACAAGCAATCCGACATTGGTCGAATCCCTCGGAATTGTCCGCGAAGCCGCGCGCGAGCTTGCGTCCGGCAAATTCGACATTGTGCACACCAATGAAGGTAACATGCACGTGATTTGGGGTCTTGCGGCGAAAATCGCCGGAGTTGCACATGTGTGGCATCATCGTGGCAACCCCGACGCAAAGGGCTTGCGTTTTCTGGCGCCATTGACGGCGAACCAGGTGATATCCGTCTCCCGCTTTGCTGCCCCGCGTCAATCAGCCTACTCTGCTGCAAAGCGCTGTACTGTTATCCATAGCCCCTTCGACCTTGGCATAGCTGGCACGAACCGGGCTGCCGGGCGGCGGCAGATACAAGAAGAGCTGTCGCTTACCGACGATAGCATTTTTGTCGGTTATTTCGGGCATTATAGCGACCGGAAGCGCCCGCTAAAGTTCATCGAGGCAATTGCTGCGGCAATCAGGATCGCCCCCGAATTGCCAGTCCACGGCCTTATGTTCGGAGAAGAGCATGATCCAGGGCTGCTGCGGCAAATGGAATCATCGGTCGAAAAGCTTGGATTGCGGAACCGCATTCACCTCATGGGTTTTCGCAAATCGGCCGAAACCTGGCTGGCCGGCTGCGATGCTTTGCTGGTCCCTGCGGTCGAAGAGCCATTCGGACGCACCCTTATCGAAGCGATGCTGGTCGGCACCCCCGTTGTCGCGGCAGCATCTGGCGGAAATATCGAGGCCATTGACGACGGGCGGACCGGATTGCTCGCGACTGCCGACGACGCCGATGCGCTCGGGCAGCGCCTTCTGGCCATCTTGCGTGACAAGACACTTGCACAGGACATCCGGTCGAAAGCGAAAGAGCATGCGCTTTGCCATTTCGGCATCGACGTTCATGTGCGCGGGGTAGAGTCCGTTTACGACCGTATCGGTACACAGAGGACGATGCAATGATCGTCCTTCACATCATAACTGCCATAAATGTCGGCGGCGCCGAGACGATGTTGTGCAAGTATCTCGAGAACAAAAATTCCGAGGGCACCAAACATGTGGTGCTGTCCCTTATGAAGCCGGGTCCGAAAGCAGCTGGGATTAAGGCGCTGGGCATTCCGGTCTACACGCTTGGGATGAAGCGCTGGTTCCCTGGACCTGTGGAAGCTTTGCGCCTCGTCCGTCTGGTCAACATCATTCGCCCAGACGTGCTTCATGGCTGGATGTATCACGGAAATCTCGCAGCAAGCTTTGCCCATTTCGCGTCGGCATTCAATGTGCCGCTCGTCTGGAATGTTCGGCATTCGCTCGCCGATCCAAAGCGAGAGTCGTGGCGCACAAGAATATTGCTCAAAGTGAGTGCCGCGATTTCACGGCGGCCATCGGCGATCATCTATAATTCGGCCGCAGCGGCAATCCAGCATCGCGATGCCGGCTATGCGCCGGAAAAAGCCGTCGTCCTGCCCAACGGTTTCGACTTCGATCTGTTCAGGCCGAATGGCGAAGCGCGAAAACGCCTTAATCTGGAATATGGGATAGATCCCGGCGCGATACTGGTCGGCAAAATTGCCCGGCTGCATCCTATGAAGGACCACGCGATGCTGGTCGAAGCAGTGGCATTGGCGCGCGCGCAGGGGCATGATTTGCACCTGCTGATGATGGGCGAAGGTCTTGCGAAGCCGCCTGACGATTTGCAGCAACAGATTGACCGGCTTTTGCCGGCGAACCGGATCACGTTGATTGGCGGGAGATCGGACGTTGCCGACCTGCTGCCCGGCCTCGATATTTTGGCCTTGTCTTCCGCGTGGGGTGAAGGCTTTCCCAATGTCATTGGCGAGTCCCTCGCCTGTCAGGTCCCGGTTGTGGCCACCGATGTTGGCGACAGCGCTGCTATAGTTGCAGATAGCGGCATAATTGCGCTTCCCGGCGATACCGAAGCCTTTTCCAATGCTTTGGTCGAGATGGCCGCATTGGGGCCAGCAGGACGGCGGTCGTTAGGATTCGCCGGGAGAAACCGTGCCAAAGCAAATTATGGCTTGGCGGAAGTCTCTGCGCGATACGACAAACTCCATAATGACCTGGTCAGTCAGACCGATGGTTCCCTTATGAAAGCCATTATGCGGGACGATACTGCGAGCGTGCCGAGACTATGAAGATTCTCGTGCTATCGAGCCTCGCCTATTCGCTGACCAACTTTCGAGGCACCTTGCTGACGGCAATGGTCGATGCGGGGCACAAAGTCGTGGCCTGTGCGCCCGACGAAAATGATGAAGTGCGCGGCTGGCTGGCAAAAAAGGGCATCGGTTTCCGGACAGTGCGTATGGCGCGGGCGGGCATGAATCCGTTTGCCGATGCGGTGACCCTGTGGGACATGGTCTCGCTCATGCGCAAGGAGCGGCCCGATGTGGTGCTCGCCTATACGCAGAAGCCGATCATTTATGGTGGGCTTGCAGCCAGAATTGTCGGTGGGATTCGCTATTTTGCGATGTGCAGTGGTCTCGGACATGCGTTTTCCGGTGAGGGGGGATTCCGGTCGCAAACCCTGAAGAAAATTGTCAGCCTTTTGTATCGCGGCGCGGTGGCGAAAGCCGCCGGTGTGTTCGTTTTCAATAAGGACGACAATGACGAGATGCGGCAAAACGGGATATTGAAGCCTGGTGAAGCTGCGGTCCAGGTTCCCGGTTCGGGGATCGACCTGTCGCGTTTCGTGCATCGGCCGCTGCCGCCGGGGCCGCCCAAATTCCTGATGATTGCACGACTGCTCCGGGACAAGGGGCCGGCGGAGTTCGCAGCCGCTGCGGCTCAGGTACGCGAGCGGTTTCCGGATGCACGTTTCCAGTTGCTGGGGCCGTTCGATGCTAACCCAAGCAGCGTTTCCAAGGATGAGCTGGATCGTTGGCAGGCGGACGGTTCAATCGAATATCTGGGCGAAACCTCGGATGTGCAGCCGTTCCTCGCCGACTGCTCGGTGTTCGTCCTCCCCACATATTACAGGGAAGGCCTGCCCCGCACGATATTGGAGGCGATGGCAACCGGCCGGGCTATCATCACCACCGAAACCCCCGGATGCCGTGAAACGGTGACCAAAGATACAAATGGCATATTGGTGCCGCCGCGCGAAAGCGTTGCTCTTGCCGAAGCAATGGCACAACTGGCAGGCGACGCCCAATTGCGCATACGATATGGCAATGCGTCGCGCCGGATTGCCGAAGATCGCTTCGATGTGCATAAGGTCAATGCGCTCCTGCTGGGCTCGATGGGCCTTGATCGGGCTTCATCGGAAAAGCTGGCGGCACATGGCGATAGCTCGCTTTTGGCGAGCTATACCAGTTCGCAAGTCCCTACGCCGCATTCCGGACTCCGCCGCGCTGTGGACTTTCTTGTAGCAGCCCTTAGCCTCACCCTGCTGTGGCCGTTGCTGGCCATTACGGCTTTGGCAGTGGCGGCATTCCTGGGGAGGCCCGTCCTTTTCCGCCAGCAGCGCGTGGGCCTCGCCGGACGGTTATTTACTCTTGTCAAGTTCCGCACCATGACTGATGCCCGCGACGCCAATGGCCAATTGCTGCCCGACAGCGAACGCCTCACCAAATTCGGGCACTTCCTGCGCCGCTTTCGCATCGATGAGTTACCGGAGCTTTGGAACGTGCTGCGCGGCGAGATGAGCCTGTTCGGCCCCCGCCCCCTGTTGCCCCAAACCATCCACGATTTCGGCATTGACGGCCTGACGCGATGCTCCATCCGGCCGGGGCTTACGGGATGGGCACAAATTCGCGGCGGGCCATTACTGGGGCAGCAGGAAAAACTGGCGCTGGACAATTGGTATGTTACGAACCGAAGCTGGAAGACCGATATGGTAATCCTGATGCGGACTTTTTCGGTCATCGTGCGAGACGACCGCTTAGACGATTTGGAAACAGGGGGAACGCATGCGGGCTTTGGTCGTCGGCGCGGTTGAGGGTACGCAGGTCGCCGTCCAGACCATCGCCGCTGTCCCGGGCTGGACGGTGTGTGGTGTGATGACGCTGCCGGCTGACAAATCGGCGCGGCATTCGGATTTCGTCGATCTTGCTGCGGACGCCGGAAAAGCGAATGCTCGCGTCATTTACGCCAGCAACAGCAACAGCGACGATGCGTGCAAGGCGGTCGAGGAACTGGCCCCCGATTATACTTTCGTAATCGGCTGGTCGCAGATTTGCGGACCCGAGTTCCGCGCGGCGGCAAAGGGCCATGTCATCGGCTATCATCCTGCCGCCCTGCCCCGCTTGCGCGGTCGTGCGGCCCTGCCATGGACTATCCTGCTCGACGAGAAGATTACCGCATCGACTTTGTTCTGGATCGATGACGGCGTCGATTCCGGTGATATATTGGCGCAGAAATTCTTCCATGTCGCGCCGCGGGAAACCGCGACCAGCCTGTATCAGAAGCACATGCTTGCGTTGCAGGCTATCCTACAGGCCACTCTTCCGTCACTGAAGGATGGCGAAGAAGTGCGGCAGCTACAAGATGAAGCGTGTGCGACCTACGCCACCAAGCGCGTTCCGGCCGACGGCAGGATCGACTGGCAGCGCCCGGCACAAGAAATCGACCGTTTGGTCCGGGCCGTGGGGCGACCTTATCCGGGGGCATTCACCCATTTCAAGGACGGCCAAATCGTGATCTATACATCGAACATCCGCGACGGGGCCGCCATGCACGCGCTGCCGGGCCAGATAGTGGAGCGTCGGGATGGAAGTTTTTCGGTTATGTGTGGCGACGGCATGATCCTAGATATAGCCGATTACGAATATCCCGGGACTGACTCCCTGCCGCCCCTGCATTCGGTTCTGGGGAGACCGGCATGAGCATGATCGACCGTATCGGAACCGCACTGGTCATTGCCCCTCATCCCGACGATGAAGTGCTCGGGTGCGGCGGCGTTATCGCGAGGCTTGTGGACAGTGGCAAAGCGGTCGACGTGGCTATTGTAACGCGGGGTATGCAACCTGCCTATCCGGTCGAACAGGTCGAACAGGTGGTGGCGGAAGCCAAGGCATCGCATGCGCTGTTGGGCGTCCGCCGTTCGCATTTTCTCGACTTGCCCGCCGCCGCGCTTGACCAGGTACCACGAGCCGAACTCAATGCAGCGGTACGCAAGGTTGTGCTCGATGTGCAGCCAGACACAATCTTCGTGCCCTTTGTCGGCGATATCCATGTCGACCATCAACTGGTGTTCAATGCCGCAATGGTCGCCTCTAGACCGACCGGTGGCTTTCGCCCCTGTCGCATCCTCGCCTATGAGACCGTTTCGGAAACCAATTGGGATGCACCGTTTCTGACGCCGTCCTTCGTGCCGAACGTGTTTATCTCGATCGACGGATATCTGGAGAAGAAGATCGCCGCCTTTGAAATGGTGGCATCGCAGGTCAAAGCGTTTCCCAACGAGCGATCGACACGCGCGCTGACTGCCCTCGCCGAATTGCGCGGCGCAACCGTCCATGTGCCGGCTGCCGAAGCATTTGTGCTGGTGCGGGAGATCGATGGCTGATGAGCCGCAGCACGCTTACGATGATGATCAGTTCCGCCGGACGGCGCGTAGAGCTGCTCCAATGTTTTCGCGCATCGGCAGCTGAGCTCGGCATTTCGTTGACCATATTGGCGTGCGACCTCGAACCCGAATGGAGCGCGGCCTGCCAGCTCGCCGACCGAAGCTTCGCTGTCCCGCGCGCCGATAGCGAGGATTACATCCCTGCGCTTTTGTCGCTGTGCACTACCGAGGGCGTCGATTTGCTGGTCCCGACGATCGACACGGAATTGTTGCCACTGAGCGAGAATCTCCACCGGTTTTGCGAGATCGGCACATGGGTCAGCGTGGGCGACCCCGAATTTGTTCAAATGGCGCGCAACAAGATGGCAACCGCGCATGCCCTGGCCGCGCTCGATATCGCGACGCCCGCAACATTCATGCTGGCCGATGTCCGCAACGATCCGGGCAGCCAGCAATGGCCGATGATTGTCAAACCCAACCACGGGAGCGCGGGGCGTCTAATCTCCACTGTCCATTCGGCTGACGAACTTCCGAAAGTCGAAACCGAACCCTTGATTGTCCAGCAATTGCTGATGGGCCCGGAATATACGGTAAACATGTTCTTCGACCGGTCCGGAAATGCCACGACCGTAGTGCCGCATCGACGCATTACGACACGTGCGGGCGAGGTGGAAAAGGGCGTAACCGAGCGGCATGAAGCCATTTGCGACATCGGCTGGAAATTGGGCCAGGAATTAATGGGCGTGAGGGGTGTCATTTGTTTCCAGGCAATCGTCACAGACAAAGGCCCTTTTGTTTTTGAGATCAACGCGCGGTTTGGCGGCGGCTATCCGCTGGCGCATGCCGCAGGTAGCCAGTTCGCGCGCTGGTTGCTGGAGGAAGCAGCTGGTATTGCGCCGACGGCGAGCGACGGTTGGCGCGAAGGTGTGCAGATGCTTCGCTACGATGCGGCCATTTTCGGCCAGACATAGCCATGAGCGATACCGGCGATCCCGTCGTCATCGTTTGCGATCTGGACGATACGCTTTATCTTGAGCGCGATTATGTCGCGAGCGGATTCCGGGCAGTGGGCGAATGGGCCGAACAAAAGTTATCGTTGCCGGAGTTCGGCAATGTCGCATGGACCTTGTTCGAGGCGGGACATAGGGAACGCATTTTCAACGTCGCGTTGAACAAACTGGACGTAGCTGTGGACAGCGGTCTGATCGAACAGATGGTCGCCGTCTATCGCGGGCACAGACCGACAATAAAGTTGCAGGACGATTTTCGCCGATTCGTTGGCGAAGGATATGCAGTTGGTGGACTGGCGCTTGTCACCGATGGCTTTCGCGAAGCACAGCAAAACAAGATTTCGGCGTTGGGGCTTGAGAAGCTTGGCTTTTCTCCCATCGTGGTGACTGACATCTGGGGGCGGGATTATTGGAAGCCGCACCAGCGCGCTTTCCTTCACGTTGACGAATGCTTCCAAGACCGACCGTACCGGTTCGTTTATATCGCTGATAATGCGACCAAGGATTTTCTTGCCCCCAACCAGCTTGGCTGGACCACGGTTCAGATATCGCGGCCGGGCGGTTTGCATACCAAACAGCCACCGACCGCTGATCATGCCCCGGGGGCGCATATCGACAGCTTCGATCAGTTGGCCGATGTGCTGTGCATCGAACGACTCGGTTGATACGGAAGCTGATCAGGTGAAAATCATGTTTGTTCTCGCTGGCCTGGGTGCAGGGGGCGCCGAGCGTGTGGTGTCGTTGCTATCCGGCGAACTGGTCCGGCGCGGGTATCGGATGTTGGTCGTCAGCTTCGATGCGGCGGACGAGAATATCTATCACGGGTTTGATCCGCAGGTCGAGATTGTCCGGCTGGGGATTCCGGCAGGTGGCGGTTCGTTCGTGCGCGGGGCCAAGGCGAACTGGCGGCGCGTGGCTGCTTTGCGCCAGATGCTCAAGCAGCACAGGCCCGATGCGGTCCTGTCGTTTCTGACAAAGATAAACGTGCTTTCGGTTGCTGCATCGGCTGGCCTGAACATCCCGGTGATTATCTCGGAACGCAACAATCCCGCCGTCCAGCGCGCGCATCCGTTTTGGGCAAGTGCGTGGAAGATCGCGGCATCGCGGGCTTCGGCAATTGTGCTGCAAACCGATGCGATCAAGGCTCTCTACCCGGACAGCATTCGAAAGCGTGCGGTGATTATTCCGAACCCTGTCGTAGCACCGGCAAATGATCCTACGACGCATCATGCTATGATGGTGACTGCGGTGGGCCGATTGGAATGGCAAAAAGGCTTCGACCTGCTGATCAAGGCCTTCGCCAGCGTTGCTCCGGATAACCCGAAATGGAAATTAACCATTTGGGGTGAGGGCGCAGAGCGGGCACGACTTGAATTGCTCGCCAAGGAGAGTGGCCATGCCGACCGCATCGACCTTCCCGGCAATAGCCAAGGCCAGGCGGGCTGGATGAAAAATGCCGATATTTTCGTGCTTTCGTCTCGATATGAAGGCTTTCCAAACGTTCTTCTGGAGGCGATGTCCGCTGGCATCCCCTGTATATCCTTTCGCTGCGACTATGGTCCCGAAGAGATGATCGATGACGGCGTCAACGGCTGGCTCGTCGAGCCGGAAAACTTCGAAGAACTGGCACAAAAATTAACCAAGCTTATGAAAAATGAGGAATTTAGAAATCGATTGGGAAGTGCAGCGCGCGAACGGACGAAACAGTATGGAATCTCTCCGATCGTCTCAAAATGGGAAGCCGTTGTCAAAAAAGAGATTTACACCCAAGGGAAATAATGGTTAGCTCATATGCAGAATTGTTGCACAACATTGTGAACCGATTCGACCTTTCAAAAAAATAAAATCTGCGGTCGCACTAAAGCACTGAAACAGTAACGGTCCAGTTACGTTCAATTGAAATGCTCTTCGTTTCAATGAACCCCGGGATTGTACTGTAATCATTACTGGGGGCGACTTTAATGCGTTTAGATTTCAGAGTTTCGATCATCGGCCGTAACGAGCTTGCCCGCGAGGGACTCAAACGGATACTTGCAGACGCTGGTGTTAATGTTAGCTGCGTTGCCGGTTATGGGGACGGAGACCCATTCGAATCCAATGCATGGAACGATGATCCATCTCACATCATACTGTGCCTGATCGCAAATGACAGCGAAGCGGTCACAACCACCCGCGATCTGCGGCAGTGCCTGCCCAATGCACGCATTGTCGCAATGGTCGACGAATTCAGCCTTGATAATGTCGCCGCCGCCTTTGGGGAGGGTGTGGACGGCTATATTGTTAGCGGCATCGGGTGCAAGTCGCTTGTAGGCGTGTTGCAGCTAACCGCATGGGGCGAAAAAGTCTTCCCATCGCAAATGGCACCGATGCTGACCGCTTCGGTCTGGAAGCTGCTCGCGAGCAACTGGAAGTTCAGCAATGATTTCAGCCTTTCGGTGCGCGAAATCGAGATTTTGCGCTGCCTGACCAATGGCGATTGCAATAAAGTCATCGCCCGCCGCCTCGACATTTCGGAAGCGACGGTAAAGGTTCATGTAAAGGCCGTGCTTCGCAAGATGCGGGTTTCGAACCGGACGCAAGCAGCAATATGGGCAATCACTCGAGGCCTTGGTCAACGGGAGCCGCGGATGCCGTCTCAGTCCGAATTCGACTATCTGCGCGCATCCCACGCGAGTACAAGACCGCAATTGCCGGTAGCGTTATAGCGCTCGCAACAAGATGGGCGATACTTGCACCGACGATGCCAACGTTCGGGACCATGACGGCCAGGGTGATATAAAAGGCCACTGCCGATACGGCGGTGATGCCAAGCACTCTGGCCTGCAGGCCCATATTGGCAAGGGCCGGTCGCAAGGCGCTGCCGCACAATAGCAGCAGGGTTGCGATCGAATGCACGATCAGCGGCCAGGTGGCGCCAAGATAATCCCGGCCGGCTATGATAAGGATCAGCGGTTGAGCAAAAAATACCAGGAACAGGGAGCAGGCCAAAGCCCCGGCCACGGTCATCACTTCAATCTGCCTTACAAGTTTCCTGAACTTTTCGGTCTCGCCCCTCGCCCATAAACGGGCAAGATGCGGGAAGGACACCTGCTGCAACGTGCCAGCCGCCTTGGTGAGCGCGTAACCCAGCCTTCGCGCAATCTGGTAAATACCTGCCGGAGCAGGGCCCAGAAAAGCGCCTACTGCAAGTACGTCGACCTCTTGTGTGCTTTTGCGCAGCAAAATGGTGGCATTGGATGAAAAGATCATGTTCCACATGCCAGGGTTTTCAGTGGCAACGCCTTTTAGAGGCTGGCGAAAGAACCCGGTTTGATCGTTAGCGCGCAGGGTGCGATAGGAAATCAGCGTCAGCGCAATGCGCTGCCCGACCAAAACAATAATCAGGATCAGCAGATAGACCATGAGCGGTGCCTGCATCGCAGCGGCGATGGCCACAAAAATCAGGCGGAAAATGGCAGCCACCGGATCGAGCCAAGCAATTGTGCCGAACTTGCCGAAGATCCGCAATATCCCAAGCGGCGTCGAACCTACCCCGAAGACCAACGCAATGGCGTAGAGCCGCGCCATCGTAACCGCCTCGGGCGTCCATTCGAAAAGCCGGCCTGCCAGTTCTGCAAAAGCGACGCAGATGATGGCAGCGATTATAGACCCGCCGAAATCGAGCAATGTTCCAAACTTTACGAGCTTCAGGAAACGGGGCTTGTCGCCTGTTTCCAGCGCGATTGCCCCGTAGCGGATAAAGGACTGCCAGCTTTCCAGCTTGATGATCTGGTTGATGAGCTTGCCATAGGATTCGACCAGAACAATAAGTCCGAGGCCCGCCGGACCGAGGGCCCGGGCGAGAATTCCCATCGTCACCACACCCAGCACAAGCGCCGCAGCGTTGCCCGATACCAGTTGGCCGACATTCTTCAGGACGCCCGGCAGAAACCGGTCATTTGCAATCAGCTTCAGCTTGCGCCGGACAAAGCTTCTGGGTCGTGACAGAACGATTGGATATACCCCTGCAAATTCGTCTGGCGGCATCGGAGACAACACCGTTCATCGGCCATCGCAAACTATGCTAAAGGTGACCAGACTGCTTCTGCTACTTTGTCCGATAACATCTAATCCGATATGGGTAATACCACGCACCCATCCGGTACGGCACATTGACCAGCGCAACCCCTTCAGAAGTCGTGTAGTATCCGTCGAAAGTTATACTCCTGTTGTTCGTGCAGAGTTGCCGTATAATCGGGATGGGCAAGGATATTTGAGAGATGGGCAACATGGGCGGCAAGTTTATAACGAAAGGCGGTCCCGACATGCCTCCGCTTCCGGTGGTGGTGTCGCAGCGCGATGACTATGCCGAAAAAAGTTCTTCGTCCGGCCTTTTCTGGATTCTGCGCCGCCGGCTCGCGCTGATATTGCTGACCATTGCCGTTATCGTTGGTGGGGCGGCCGTCTGGCTAGCCACGACAACCCCCGTTTATCGGGCCTCGGCGATGATGCAACTCGATGAAACCGTCACGGTCAAAGAGCAAAAAACCCCCCAGCAGGCGGCCCCGCCCGTCCGCGAGATCGAGCAGCAACTGGACTATACTATCCGGGTCCAGATCGAGTCGCTCAAATCGCACGCGGTGGCACGCAGGGTCGTTGCCGATCTGAAGCTATATGACGAGCCCGAGTTCAACCCGAAGGGATATAAACCGCTTCCCGCGCCTAAGGTACCTCCTGCACCCGTTCCGGCCGCTGGGGAAGCGGGCGTGGAGGGTAGCAAAAGCGTCGTTCTCCCCGCTCCTGATCCGCTCGCAACTGTGCCGCAGGCGGTTGTGGAAAACACGATCGATGCCCTGCACAAGCGCGTCAATGCCGAGCAGGCCGGCACGTCGGATTTCATCCGCGTAACCGCTGAATCGACCGACCCTGAAATGGCGATGAAAATTGCCAATTCGGTCGTGCGAAGCTATGTCGTTACACGCACCCAAGAACTCACCGTCAACAACAAGCGCCTGATCGGCGATCTGTCCAAACGTACCGAAGAATTGAACCAACGGCTGAAAGACGCCGAATATAAGGTTGCGGATTTCAAACGGCGATTGGGGATGGATGCAGGCTTCGCCGCTGCCGCTAGCGCCGCGCAGATCGCCGGCGCAGCCTCAGAAGTCGCATCCGCACGCGGCGCGAGCGCCGAAGCAGCTGCGATTGCCGCGCGCCAGAGATCGGCAGGCGCAGCATCTTCCGGCTTGCTGACCAGCCTTCGTAACCAGGAGTCCATTTTGCAAAGCAGACTGGCCAATCTGTCGACGCAATTCGGTCCGCGTCATCCAGACGTCATGAGCGCGTCGGCAGAACTAGGCGAAATTCAAGCCGCCATCGCCGTGGAGGCATCGAGAGCTTCCGCTATCGTCCAATCCACCAGCGACGGTGCGAGCGCGCGTGCCGGACAGATTGCTTCCGAACTTGGCGGGCTGAGAGCGAGAGCCAGAAGCGAGGACATGGCAAGTCCAGAGCTGACCAGTCTCGAACGCGAGGTCGAAACATCGAAAAGCCTGTATCTGCTGATGTCAGAGCGGCTGAAAGACTTGCAGACCCGGGCAGATAATCCGACGCCCGAAGCGTTGCCGGTATCTGCAGCGATTTTGCCGTTGAGTCCCAGTTTTCCGAAACCTTTCCAGATCATGTCGGTTGCGCTGATCAGTTCGGTCATATTGGGTATTTTCTTCGCGCTGATTGCGGATTCGTTCGACAACCGTCTGCGCAGCGGTGAGCAGATTGGCAGACTGACTTCGCTGCCCACCTTCGCAATGATTCCGCAACGTGGCAGTGTCCCCAATCGTCTCACTTCGCCCGATGCGCCCGAAAATGCGCCCAAGTCGATATTTGCAGAAGCGTTTCGCGGCGGCTTTCTGGAGATCATGGCCCGCACGAGTAGCGCGAATTCGCGGATAATCCTCATCACATCGGCCCTGCCAGGCGAAGGGAAGACAACGGTGTCGCTTGGCATCGCTATGTCGGCGCTGGCGCAGGGCATGCGTGCAATCGCGCTCGATTTCGACTTCCGCCGCCGCGGAATGACCAAGGCGCTTGGCCTTGGCGACATATCGGCAGGTCTCGACACCTATCTTGCGGGCGAGACGTCGCTGGACGATTCGATCAGCTACGCGGAAAAGGGCGGCGGCATTGCCACCATGCCAGTCAGTGCAGTCCCTGATGATCCCTCTGCTTTGTTCGATCAGGACAAGCTCGACGCCCTGTTTTCGGAATTACGGTCGAAGTTCGACTTCATCGTAATCGATACCCCGCCTACCATGGCCGTGCGCGATGCCAAAGTGCTGGCCAATTATTCCGATGCATCGGTGATGACGGCCCGTTGGGGCACCAGTACACCCGATACCGTTCGATCCGTCACCCGGTTATTGGGGGACGAGTTGATCGGCGTAATCATAACCCGCGTCGACTATGCCAAGCATGCGCGCTTCGGCTTCGGTGACTCTGTTCAATATTATTCCCGTTATTCAAGCTATTACAATGACGGCGATATAGTACCGCAAAATTTCTTCAAAAGATGGCTGTCCAGATTCCGGCAAAAATTCTCTGCCGCCTAGTCCTCACTGCTGTTCTGCGGCGATCTGACTGACATATATTGCAACGCAATTTGTACGTGGGTCTTCGTCGTCCACGACCCGAAGAACCTGTTCGAGATAACCACAGCATATCGACGAACAGAGTCAAAAATCTGCTCAATGGAGTATGGTAACGATTGCTTAGCCATCGTGGTTTAGAAATAGCTACCTTTACATTTCGCAGTGGATTCGGTCGTGTCCAAAAACAATTTAATGATGGTTCGTGTCTCCGCGACTGCGGTGGCTTTTGGCTTGCTGGCCTCCTGTGGAGGTGGTGGATCTTCGGGTTCGGGTGGCACTCCACCGCCCGTGGTCGTTACCCCGCCCCCGCCGCCAGCGGTTACGCCGCCTCCACCGCCGCCGGCAACGCCTGCGCCGACGCCCGCGCCGCCGCCAGCGGCACCGCCGCCTCCGCCGCCACCCACTCCGGCGCCGCCTCCTGCGCCGCCGCCACCACCTCCACCGGTGCCGCCACCGCCGCCTCCACCGCCCCCTCCGACGGGGTTTGCAGCGGGTTTCGCAAATCCGGATAACGGCAATATCCCCGACCGCGCAAAGCACCCGATCGCTTTTCCGACCGCAATCGGTTTCGGAAAGAACACCAGCGTGCGCAGCATGAATGCCGTGGTGTACAAGATCAACTCGTTGGAGGACGTTGCTGACCCCAATGATGGCAAGATCACATATCGCGAATGCGCCCTGGCGCTTCAGGTCACGACGCCCTATGCCATTCCGGCCGGACGCCCGCGCTATTGTGTGTTCGACGTCGCGGGTGCTATCGTCCTGCAATCCTCAGCTGCAATCACGATACCCAAAATCTATATTGCCGGGCAGACCTCACCGGGCGGGATCGAATTCAGGCTGGGCGCAAATTACAACCCTGTCGACTCGCTTATCGATACGCGCGGAAACGGCGATGACATGATCTTGCGCTACGTTCGCGCGCGACTTGGCGAGCATCCGACCCGCACATCGGACAATGGCGACGCGATCCGTCTTAACGATACCAGTAACCAGATCGTCGACCATGTGTCGGCGATGTTCGGCACTGACGAAAGCCTCAATCCCAACTGCCGGGACTGCACCATCCAATGGTCGATCATCGGCCCGAACATGTGTGTGGGTGCAGGCCATACCGCATCGCTGCATTGCAAAACTTTTTTCATCAACCCGGCGAACAACATAACGGTCGCACATAATATCTCGCAACACGGCCAGTTTCGCGGGATAAACCTGGGGCTCGGCATCAAACCCAGGGTTGTCGGCACTTATGGGCAAGCCGACATATTGAATAACGTCGTTTATCATTTCACCGACGAAACCGGCTCGCTTTCGAACCAGAACGGCAGCGTCTATGTGAATTACATAGGTAATGTCGCATTTCGTGGTCCGAACGATAAACCGACGAGCAATTATTTCCCAGCCTTCTTCTCCCGCGACACCGTTGATCCATACGGCTACAATGTCTTCATGCAGGACAATGCCACGCAGCGCACGCGCGTGGCCGGGCAATTCGGCCAGACGGTCAGCGATCCGCAAAGAAATGCCGCGGGCTTCCCGACCGCAGCGGACCAAACAAAAACGTGCGGCGTAAATGCACAGGGCGCAGCCGATTGTTCGATAAACGGGTTTAGCGTCATTCAATCGGTCGCTTATTCGATGGCCGTCGGTCTCTCGACGAGACAATATGAAGCGTGGCACATTACGGGGCCAGAACAGGCAATGCGGGATGCACTTGCGTTTGCAGGCGCCGACCTTTGCCGCGACGGCATGTGCCGCGACAATGTCGATCAGATGTATATCGAAGATATCAGGACATGCGACCGTGCGCCCTATCTGTTCGATAACGGCTTTCCGGGCACTGTCGCTCAGGCGGGCGGTTATGCTGTACTAAGCGCCACGGGCGGAGCGCTGCCGGATAGCGATAATGACGGCATGCCCAACAGCTGGGAAGTCCAGTTCACAAACACCAACCCGAATGTGTTTGACGCGAACAATGACGCCGATGGCGACGGATATCCCAATATCGAGGAATATCTGAACTATCTGGCGAGGGATGCCGAGCGCTATTCCGGATTTATCGGGTCCGGAACGGGCGCGTTGCCGGCGTTCAACTGCGGTCGCCCGATGTTCTGAAGTTGCCAGTTGCCGGTTGGTGTTAAAAAAGCTAACGGTGCAGCGAAGTCCGGTCAGCCCAGTGCGCGTGTGTGCCGCTCGAAATCTTGTGCGGTAACGCGATGCGGCAGACCGGGCCTTCGGCGAAGCGCTTGCAGTCGATCAATATGCATTCGGATGTACCGCGATTTTCATCGGTTATGAAGCTGACCAGATAACCGTCATCTTCCTCGGTCGCGCCGACGCGCGGTGCAAACGGAGCTTCGCTGCCATAGCGGCCTTCTTCTAGCATATATTCCGAAGACTCGCCGCTATGCAGGTCGTGCTTCACAAACCCGGTGAACAGGAACCAGCCGGGCTTCGATGTGGTGCTATAGGCATAGCGATAAGGCAGCCCCAGATAGCGCTGGTTCATCATCCCGAATTCGAGGATGCGGTCATCGAGACGCTCTTCCTTTGTGCTGCCATCGGCCAGATTGAAGCGCCAGCGGTGCAGCTTCGGCTTGAAGCTATGCTCGTCAACATAGGCCATCATATGCGCATATTCGCCTCCGCCCTCGATCGGCTGCGGATAGGGATCTTCCTCGAAATAGCCGTCGAGCACGACTTCGTCGCCTTCCTCATAGGCATTGATGAAGTGCAAGACGAAGGTCGGATCGGCGTCAAACCAGCGAATGTCCTCGGGTTGACCGTAACGCGGGATCAGAGCGAAACGCGATGGTAGCCCTTCATGGAGCCGCGTCACATGCACGTCGCGCTTCAGCAGTTCCTCGTCCCAGAACAAGGGAAAGTCGCACAGGATCGACCAGTTCGGCGTGAACATCATGTCGTGCGGAAGGCGCGGGCCGGGGAGCGGCACCGGCACATAATGCGCGAGCCTGCCGTCCGGCCCGACCACGCCATAATGCATGTAAGGCGCATGTTTCGAGTAGTTGAAAAAAAACAATTCGCCGGTGCGTTCGTCTACTTTGGGATGCGCCGAAATGCCGTCAAGCGGTACCCATGACGCAACACCTTCCTGCTCCAGCGTTTCGGGGTCGAGCACATAGCCCTCACCGCACTGGTAGAAGGTCGATACTGCCTTTCCCGCATGGACGATGATGTCCGTGCTCGACGAATCCTTTAGCCCGCCATGCGCGCCAAAGCCCGGGCGCTTGCCGGTACCCGTCCGGTCCATCAACCCGCCCCAGAGCGATCCGACCGCGTCCTGTTCGGCCTGAAAGCAGCGGGTGCGCACCCAGCGGTTGCGATAGCTTGCCTTGCCGCCCGAAAAATCGATCTGGTGGATCATGCCGTCACCGTCAAACGGGTGATAGCGACCCAGCGGCTGGTGGAGCTGGTTTTCCGTGTTGCGCAGGTAGATGCCGTCGATGTCGGTGGGAATTTCTCCCTCGATCACTTCAAGATCGAAGGCATTCACCTCTTCATGCTGCGGCGTCCATGCGCCGTTGAGATAGGGATGGTTGCTCGGCTGGAGCGTTGCCTTCACCGGCGGCAGTTTTTCGACAAGCATGTGGCTAACCTATGTCGAACTCGACCCCTTGTGCAAGCGGCAGTTCGTTCGAATAATTGATCGTGTTGGTCGCACGCCGCATATAGGCTTTCCACGCATCGGAGCCGGATTCCCGCCCGCCGCCGGTTTCTTTCTCGCCGCCGAACGCCCCGCCGATTTCCGCGCCCGAGGTGCCGATATTGACATTGGCAATGCCGCAATCGCTGCCCGCTGCCGAGAGGAAGCGTTCGCATTCGCGTATGTCGGTCGAGAAGATAGAGGAGGACAGGCCTGCGCCGACCATGTTGTGAGACATGATAGCTTCGTCCAAACGGGAGTAGCGAAAAATGTAGAGTATCGGGGCAAACGTCTCGCGCAAAGCCGGACCGATATGGGAAGGCATTTCGACCAAAGCCGGGCGGACATAGACGCCCGCGCGCTCGATACGGTCGCCGCCTTGGATATCAGCATTGAGGCCCTTCGCCTCGGCAAGTGCAGCCTGCATGGCATCGAAGGCTTGCTCGTCTATCAAAGGCCCTGCCAGATTTTTGCTTTCCAGCGGATCGCCAATTGCCATCGAGGCAGCAGCAGATTTGAGCGACGCGACAAAGCCATCGTAAATTGCCTCGTGGACAAACAGCCGCCGCAGGCTGGTGCAGCGCTGTCCGCTGGTTCCGAACGCGGAGAACAACACCCCGCGCAACGCAAGCGCGAGATCGGCCTTGTCGCTGATAATCGCGGCATTGTTGCCACCGAGTTCAAGGATCGTCCGCGCAAAGCGGGAAGCCGCGACCTGCCCGACCTTGCGCCCCATCGAAGTGCTGCCGGTTGCTGAAATCAGCGGAATGAGTTCGTCCACAACGAGCGCCTCGCCGACCTCTCGTCCCCCTTGGACGACTTGCGACAGATGCGCTGGTGCATCGCCGAATTCTGCAACAGCCGCCTCAAAAATCGCCTGCACGGCGACCGCCGTCAGCGGCGTTTTTTCCGAAGGCTTCCAGATCACGCTGTTGCCGCACACCAAAGCCAGCGCAGCATTCCACGCCCACACCGCCACTGGAAAGTTGAACGCGGAAATCACCAAAGTCGGCCCCAGCGGGTGCCATTGCTCCATCATTCGGTGTCCGGGCCGCTCGCTGGCTATGGTCAGGCCATGCAATTGCCGCGAGAGGCCGACGGCGAAGTCGCAAATGTCGATCATCTCCTGCACTTCGCCAAGCCCTTCGGACAAGGGCTTGCCGCATTCGATGGTGACGAGGCGGGCGAGGTTCTCCTTGTGCTCGCGCAAGGCGTTGCCGAACAGGCGGACGAGCTCGCCCCGGCGCGGGGCCGGGACAGTGCGCCAGTTGTGAAACGCCTTGTTTGCGTTGGCACAAGCACGATCGATGTCGGAAGCCGTCGCTTCGGCGACGGAGCCGATATGGCTGCCATCGATAGGGCTATAAGCTGTCAAGTCGCCCTGTAGATCAGAGCACCCTAGCTTGGCGAGAATCGCGGCAGCCTCCGCACGATAGCTCATATAATCACCCTTCTTCGTCATCCTGAACTTGTTTCAGGATAACAGGCGACGGTCTTGCGTTGTCCCGAAACAAGTTCGGGATGACGAAAGGTAGAAGGAATAGCAAGGCTTGCCGTCAGCTTTACCCGCTTCTAAGGGCGATGGATTGCAAGCGTCGCCAGACGCAATTTTTCGGGAGTTTCTAATGGCCGAAATGGCAGCGTTCGATTGGTCCGATCCTTTCCGGCTCGACGACCAGCTTACCGACGACGAGCGGATGATCCGCGATACCGCGCATGCCTTTGCACAAGGCGAATTACAGCCGCGCGTTATCGAGGCCTATCGCAGCGAGAAAGACGCGCCCGAACTGTTCCCGCTGATGGGCCAGACCGGCCTGCTCGGCGCGACCATTCCGGAAGAATATGGCGGCGTCGGTGCGTCTTATGTCGCCTACGGCCTGATCGCGCGCGAGATCGAGCGAGTGGATTCGGGATATCGCTCGATGGCGTCGGTGCAGTCGAGCCTCGTCATGTATCCCATCCATGCTTATGGCTCGGAAGAACAGCGCCGCAAATATCTGCCCGGTCTGGCCGCTGGAACGCTTATCGGCTGTTTTGGGCTAACCGAGCCTGACGCCGGTTCGGACCCTGCGGGGATGCGCACCGTCGCGAAAAAGGTCGATGGCGGCTATGTGCTGAACGGCACGAAAACCTGGATTTCCAACGCACCCTTTGCCGACGTCTTTGTCGTCTGGGCCAAGAGCGAAGCACATGGCGGCGGCATCAAGGGCTTTGTGCTCGAAAAGGGCATGAAGGGCCTGTCCGCGCCAAAAATCGAAGGCAAATTATCGCTGCGCGCATCGACCACGGGCATGATCGTCATGGACAATGTCGAGGTCGGCGAAGATGCGCTGCTTCCCGAAGTGCAGGGCCTCAAAGGCCCGTTCGGCTGCCTTAACCGCGCGCGTTATGGCATTAGCTGGGGGGCGTTGGGCGCAGCTGAATTCTGCATGCACGCCGCGCGGCAATATGGCCTCGACCGGCACCAGTTCGGCAAGCCGCTGGCCGCGAACCAGCTCTATCAGAAGAAGCTCGCCGACATGATGACCGACATATCGCTCGGCCTTCAGGCAAGCTTGCGCGTCGGCCGCCTGATGGACGAAGGCAAATTTTCGCCCGACATGATCTCTATCGTCAAGCGCAACAATGTCGGCAAGGCGCTCGACATCGCCCGCGCCGCGCGCGACATGCATGGCGGCAACGGCATCAGCGACGAATATCAGGTGATGCGCCACATGGTGAACCTCGAAACGGTCAACACCTACGAAGGCGCGCACGATGTTCACGCGCTCATCCTTGGTCGGGCGATTACCGGCATCGCCGCTTTCTAACTTTCTCATATTCGTCCAGCACACCAAAAGAATTTGCGGTGACGAATTTGGTCCATTTGATGGCATCCCGCGCTGAATATCTCAGCATTTTTATTTCACGCGAAGCTCGCGAAGGAGCGAAGTTCGCGAAGATTCAGCGCTTGCCGGACGGGCATTTATCAACCGGTACGCCGTGCAAATTTGAGCGATGGGAATTTGAAAGCGCTTCGCGCAAATTTGCGCAACCCCTTCGCGTCCTTCGCTCCTTCGCGAGCTTCGCGTGAAATCAGCGACGGCGCAAAATCGAGCAGCGCCCGGAGCATGAAGAACCCGGCTCGACTGATGTCTTCATGATCTCGCAAAAGAAAAGGCCGCCTGTTTTGCAACGGGCGGCCCAGTTATAGGCTGTTAAGCCTGCTAGGGAGGAAAGCGTATCTCGTGAAAGACACGATGCCTCACTAGCCGGAAAATGGTAAATATCTGCTTAACGCTGCCGCCGGAAAGTTTTGAACCCTCAGCAAGTACCGGTTTTGCGGCCTTCCACAGAGAAGGAAAAGGGCGCGTTGTTGCGGATGCCCTGCGACTGGATCTGGATGAGCTTGCCCGACTCCTTGCGGATCGTGGTCAGCCCCTGCCCTTCGCCCTTGCAGCTATAGCTGATCGTCACCGAGTTGGGTGCCGAGCGGACGACAAATTGCGTGCAGGGCGTGTTGCCATGCTGGATCTGTACGAGCCGGTTCGAATCGCCGAGACAAATCTGGTTCACCGCTGCGCCCGAAGGCCCTCCGCCGACCGCGCGTAATTGCCACAATCCGCGCTCGAGCGAGTCAAGCAACCCATCATTGCCCTGCGCAAACGCAAGCGCGCCGCCGACTGCAGCCGCGCCAAAAAGTGCCGCAAGGGCGAGGTGGGAGAGTTTCTTTTTCATAAGCTTCTAAACCGTAACCTTGAGCAGTTTCAGCGAAGCGACCTTTTTCGTTGTCGTGGCAATAGCACTAAATCTTACAGCAAGCACGATAGAATGTGGTATATGAACGATGAATGACTGCCGTTTTGCGACAAACGCCAGATTCTAGTTGTTAAAGCTGGCTAAGCTAACCGGGAATCGGCGCGAGCAAAATTCGCAGTCGACGACGATATCGCCAGCTTCGTCGGCCATTTCGGTGCGGTCTTCCGCCGGAAATTTGGCGATTACGTCGCGGATATGCGCCGGGTCGCAGCGGCAGCCCTTGGCCAGTTCGCTACCTTTTTCGATGAGAACCTCGTCTTCTTCGTGAAACAGGCGCCAGACTATTTCTTCGAGCGGCAGAGCGGTGTCGGTAAGTTCTTCGGCCGAAATCGTCGAGCCCAGCGCGATAACATGCTCCCATTCGGGATGATCGAGCCGGACATGCAGCCGCTCTCGCCCCTCTTCACCTTCGGGCAGATGCTGGATCAGAAAGCCGCTGGCGATGCAGCGGCCGTCGACATGACCGACAGCGGTGCGGATCAGCGTCGGGATTTGCTCGGACTGAACAAAATAATGCTCCGCCGCCTCGGCGAGCGAGCTGCCTTCGAGCGGGACGATGCCCTGATAGCGTCCGCCGCCTTCCCCAACCGGCAAGGCGCGATCGAAGGTAATCGCGAGATAGCCGGTGCCGAACAGGCCGAACAAAGTCGAATCAGGCGGCAGCGCCGCCACCGACGCCGCGTCGAACTGCACATAACCGCGCAGCGCGCCGTCCTTGTAATCGCACACCAGCAAGCGGATCGCGCCTTTGGTCTGTGCTTGCAGCGTTAGCTGCCCGTCCGCCTGTTTGAGCGATGCGCCGAGCAAAGCGGTCAGCACCAAAGCCTCGGCCAACGTCTTTTCGACCAGCGGCGGATAGGCGTGGGCCGAAAGGATTTCCGACAACACGCCGTCGAGCCGCACCAAACGCCCGCGCGCGTGGCGATCGGGCAGCGAAAAGCGCAGCGGCTGGTCGCCATAAGTTTCGGGCTGGGAGGCCATCAGAGCAGGCCGAAGCACCAGAGCAGGATCGATTTCTGCGCGTGCAGGCGGTTTTCCGCCTCGTCCCAAATCAGCGACTGAGGCCCGTCGAGTACGCCATCGGTCGCCTCTTCGCCGCGATGCGCGGGCAGGCAGTGGAGGAATTTCGCATCGGCCTTAGCCCCCTCCATCAACCGCTCGTTGACCTGATAGGGCATCATCGCCGCGATCTTGTTATGCGCATGCTCCTGCCCCATCGACACCCATGTATCGGTGACGACAATGTCCGCGCCCGCCACTGCCTCTGTGGCATCGCGGGTGACGGTGATGTTCGACCCCGCCGCTTTTGCAGCTTCGATGAAGTTGCTGTCGCTTTCATAGCCTTGCGGCACCGCAATGCGGACGTTGAATTTGAAAATCCCCGCCGCCTCGACGATCGAGTTGAGTACGTTATTGCCGTCGCCGAGCCAAGCGACCTCAAGCCCCGGCAAAGGCTTGCCCTGTTCGACGATGGTCAAAAGGTCGGCAACGATCTGGCACGGGTGCGACAGGTCGGTCAGGCCATTGATGACGGGAACGGTTGCAAATTCGGCTAGCTCATCAATCTTGCTATGGTCATCGGTGCGGATGACGATTGCATCGACATAGCGCGACAACACTCGGGCCGTATCTGCCACGGTCTCGCCGCGCCCGAGCTGCATCTGCCCTGCGGCCATGAACATGCTGTCGCCACCCAACTGCTTCATCGCCATTTCGAAGGAGGTGCGCGTGCGGGTCGAGTTTTTCTCGAAAATCATGCCAAGAGTATGCCCCGCAAGCGGCGCGTCGGCATCGGCCTTGCCTCTCGGCCATCCATGCCGCGCGGCCTTGCGGTCCATCGCGTCGGCAAGCATCGCCGCTATCGCATCCCCCCCTGCGTCGGACAGGTTGAGGAAATGACGCATCAGTACCTCCCCGGAACGGGCAGGGGGACCGCGAGCCGCAGGCTCGGGGTGGAGGGGCACGTTGAAGTTCTCCCTCTGTCGAAAGTTCGCGCGACCACTTGCGTGCCCCTCCACCATCCTGCGGATGGTCCCCCTCCCCGTTCCGGGGAGGTTTTGGGGTGTATCGTCACGCCGCCTCCGGCAACTGATAGTCGCGCGCGCCTGCCGAAAGCCGTTCGATGCACTCGGCGATATGGCCTTCATCGATGACCAAAGGTGGCAGCACACGGAAAACATTCTCGCCGGCCGCCACGGTCAGCAGCCCGTGATTGTCGCGCAGGTGCGCTACGAAATCTCTGGAGACCGCAGGCTCCTTCATCTTGATGCCTAGCATCAGGCCACGCCCACGAATTTCCTCGAACAGATGGTCGTGGTTGGGGATCAACTGCTCGAACGCCGCGCGCAGGCGGTCGCCCATTGCGGTCACATGCTCGAGGAATCCCGGCTCCAGCATCACATCGAGGATCGCCTGTCCCGCCGCCATCGCCAGCGGGTTGCCACCATAGGTCGAGCCATGCGTACCGACGACCATTCCCTTCGCCGCTTCCTCGGTGGCAAGGCACGCACCGAAGGGAAAACCGCCGCCAATGCCTTTGGCCGAAGTCAAAATGTCGGGGGTGATGCCATAATGCTCATAGGCCCACATCTTACCGGTGCGTCCGTAACCGCACTGGATTTCATCGAGCACCAGCAGCAGGCCATGTTCGTCGCAGGCCTTGCGAAGACCCTGGATGAATTCCGGTGTTCCGGCGGTCATGCCGCCTTCGCCCTGCACTGTCTCTACGAGGAAGCCAGCAGTCTCGTCGTCGATAAGGGCAAGCGCGGCTTCCAGATCGTTGAATTTTGCATATTCAAAGCCCGGCAACAGCGGTTCGAACCCGTCGCGCATCTTCGCCTGGTCGGTCGCCGAAATCGCACCCAGCGAACGACCGTGGAAGGCGTTCTTGAAGGTAATGAGCTTGTGCCGCTGCGGATTGCCATTGGCAAAATGATAGCGGCGTGCGGTCTTGATCGCGCACTCGATTGCCTCGACACCCGAATTGGTGAAGAACACCGTGTCGGCAAAGCTGTTGTCGACAATGCGCTGCGCCAGCGCCTCACCCTGCGGGCTGCCATACAGGTTGGAGACATGCATCAGCGTTGCCGCCTGATCCTGGATCGCCTTCGTCAGATGCGGATGGCCATGGCCCAGCGCATTGACGGCAATCCCTGCGGCAAAGTCCAGTGCACGGCGGCCATCCTCGCTAATCAGCCAAGCCCCTTCGCCTCGCACCGGCCGGAACCCGCAGCGCGGATAGACTGGCATCAAAGGCGTAATCGACATGACATTTTTCCTTCCCGTAAAGGCAAAAAGCGGCCCCGAAAGGACCGCTTGCTTCTAGGGAGCCGCTATAAGCCTGCCAAAATGGCAAATCAACCCACCGCGCTTTATGGTCGGTCGGACAATTCCTGCTCGCGTTTGGCGGCGGCAATGCGCCGCTTGAGATAGCCGTAAAGCAGCAGGTGAAAGCCGATCAGCAGCAGCAAGATAATCGCAACCGTCTTCAATCGCCGCCTCCCCCGCCGCCATCGCAACCGCCACCGTCGCTCACCGAGCAATCGCCGCTGCTATCGCTAGCGGCGTGGCTGGTGCCGCCATCGCCTTCCTTCTGCTTCTTGGCCTTTGCGCCGCGCAAGGCGACAAACACTGCAATCAGGCAAATTGCGACGGCGCCCAAGGAAATCACCAACGCTGTGCTCATAATTTCACCCCCAACTCAACAATTCTCATATTTCCAGTGCCGCTTCTTTCCCTCGGCCATCCATTCGACCGCCTGCGCGATGCGCTTGTCACGGGTTTCGTCGCGTTTGGCCTCGACCACCCATTCGAGATATTCCCGGCGGCACGAGGGCGGGAAGCTTTCATAGGTCGCCTTTGCCGCCGGATTGGCATCGAGCGCCGACTGGAAAGCAGGGATCATCGCCAGTTCGGGCTTGGGATGCTTGCCTTTCCCCTCGACATGCGGCGGTTTGACCCTGTCGTCGATGAGCTGCTTCGCCCTGGCGACCCAGGCGGCCATTATCTGGTCGTCGGGCAATTCTTCGACACTGGTAATCCGCCCCAGATCGCCCATCGCGGTCATCCGCCCCTTTGTGCCACCGGTCACCATCGGGCCGTGCCAGAAACCGAACGTCGCATGTTCCTTGAACGCCGCCATGCTGCACAGGATCTTGCCTTTGTAGAGAAAGGCGGGCGAACTCCATTTCAGCGCTTCCTCGGCCTCGGGCAGCGCGGCGTGGATGCGGGTGCGCAGCGTTTCGAGGATGGGCTGAGCAAAGGGCTGCGCCTTGGCAATATAGGCATCGATTTTCGTGTCGGGCATCCCATCCTCCTCAGCCGGCAAGGGCGTCCCGCGCCGCTTCCCAATTGCGACCATCGAACGGCACGACGGCGACCGTCAGGCCGTGGCCTTCGTCGAGGCAGTGGAAGTTGACGCTCCACGCTTCGGGATGCGACCGTGGCTGGTAGAAGCTTTTAACGCCGCAGGTCGCGCAAAACAAATGCTCTGCGGCTTTGGTCCCGAAGCGGTATGAAGTGAGATTGACGCGCGGCGTAACCAGCTCGAAATCGGCGTGCGGAACGATGAGATGCAGAATGCCGGTCCGGCTGCACATCGAACAATTGCAATCGAGCAGTTCGACCTCATCGGATGGCAATACAAAGCGAAAGCGGACTGTGCCGCAATGGCATTGTCCGCTGGTCTGCTTCTCGGTCATTCGGCAACGGGCTCCGGTTCTTCCGGCGGCGCAATCGCGCGATTGAGCGCTTCGCTCGGCAATTTAAGCGAGCGCAGCATCGCCCAGATTTCCTCGCGCGCTTTTTCTTGCGGGCGACCCAGTTCGGGGATCGCTTCAAGATCGAATAGCGTTAGGCCGAGCGGAAAAAGCTCGCGATACGTGACCCGCTCGCGCAATCCGGGAACAAGACGAAATCCCGCAACCGGCGCGATCTTTGTCAGCGCGTCGCGTACCTTGCGTTCGTTCTTCGTGGCAAAGTTGCGCGAACGGTTTTGCATCACCACCCAGTCGAGCGGCTTTGCCCGCAAAGCCATTCCGGGTTCCTTCAAATGCTCGACCAACCGGGCAAAATTTCCTAGGGTCTTGAGCTCGCCGGTACGCGGATCGATCCGCCCGAGCATGTCGAGATCGATGAAGCTGTCGTTCACGGGAGTAACAATGGTATCCGCCATGAATATCGCGCGGCGGGCAATCGGCGAGTCATGACCGCCGACGTCGATAATGATAAAGCTGTTATGTATCCGCGCCATGCGGAGCTTTTCTTCCAGCTCGTTCTCGTTCTGCTGCGCCAGCATGATCTGCTCTGGTCCGGGCAGGGTTACTTTATGTTCGTTGGCACTTTCCATCCGCGCCCACAGCGCGCGGTGCAGCGTCAACTGGCGCAGGTCGACATCGAGCGCCGCAACACGCTCGCCTGCATTGCACAGCGCGATGCAGGTGTGAAAGGCAGAGGTCGATTTGCCCACACCGCCCTTTTCGTTCGCAAAGACAATGATGTGGCCTTTGCGCGGGGTGACGGGATATTTCATCCACGCCGGTTCTTCGGGCTCGGGAATCAGGTTGAAATGATGATCGCCGGGGAATGCGGAAACGGGTTCGGGCGGCCATACGCTCGGCTGGGCAGGCGGCGGTGGCGGGGCCGCCTTGCGCCTTTTGAAGCGAGAGAATAATCCCAACTGGCCTTGCCTCCGATGACGTTGGTGATGGCCGAATGCGCTCGTGGTTTCAAGGTTTTTGGATGGACGCCCGCAAGACCTATTCCACCGTAACCGACTTCGCCAGATTCCTCGGCTGATCCACATCGGTGCCTTTCGCGCACGCCACATGATAAGCCAGCAACTGCACCGGCACCGCATAGACCAAAGGCGCGATCAGCGGGTGGACGGTGGGCATTTCGATGGTCGCGAGGCAGCCTTCGCCCGCTTCGGCGATGCCGTCGGCGTCGGAGATCAGCACGACCTTGCCGCCGCGGGCGCGGACTTCCTGCATGTTGCTGACGGTTTTTTCGAACAGCGGGCCGGACGGGGCGAGGACGATAACCGGCACCGCCTCGTCTATCAGGGCAATGGGGCCGTGCTTCATTTCGCCCGACGCATAGCCCTCAGCGTGAATGTAACTGATTTCCTTAAGCTTCAGCGCGCCTTCGAGCGCAAGCGGATAATCGGGGCCGCGCCCCAGGTACAGCACGTCGCGCGCAGGCGCGATCAGATGCGCCATTGCCGCGATGTCCTCGTCATGCGCCAGCGCGGCGTTGAGCGCGGCGGGGGCTTCGATCAGGTGGCTGACGATTTCCTGTTCATCTTCCTTGGTGAGTTTGCCTTTGACCAGCGCCAAGTGTGCGGCGAGCGCTGCCAGCACTGCAAGCTGGCAGGTAAAGGCCTTGGTCGAAGCAACGCCGATTTCCGGCCCGGCATGGGTAGGGAGCAACAGGTCGGCCTCGCGCGCCATAGACGAAGTCGGCACGTTGACAACGACGGCGATGGTCTGGCCGTTTTCCTTGCAATGGCGAAGTGCTGCCAGTGTATCCGCCGTTTCGCCCGACTGTGAGATGAAAAGGGCTAGGCCACCGTCTTCCAAAACGGGATCGCGGTAACGGAACTCCGAGGCGACATCGATGTCGACCGGCACACGCGCAAAGGTTTCGAACCAGTATTTGGCGACCATGCCTGCATAATAGCTGGTCCCGCAGGCGACGATGGTAATGCGCTTTACGCCCGCCAGGTCGAAATCCATCTGCGGCAGCGCGACGGTCTGTTCGAGCGGGCGGATATAGCTGGAGAGCGTCTGCGCGACCACCGTGGGCTGCTCGAAAATCTCCTTCTGCATATAATGGCGGTAATTGCCCTTCTCAATCGACGCTGCCGAAACCCCCGAAGTGGTGATTTCGCGTTCGACGGGGTTGTTGTCCTTGTCGAAAATCTGCGCGCCTTCGCGGGCGATGACGACCCAGTCGCCTTCATCCAGATAGGCAATCTGCTGTGTGAGCGGCGCAAGCGCCAGCGCGTCCGAGCCGAGATAGGTTTCACCATCGCCATAGCCCACGACCAAAGGCGAACCCAGCCGTGCGCCGATCAGGAAATCGGGAAATTCGCGAAAGGCAATCGCGAGCGCAAACGCTCCACGCAGGCGAGGCAGAACAGCCTTCACCGCCTCGGCGGGCGAATGGCCTGCCTCGACCTGCTCCGAGACGAGATGCGCGACAACCTCGGTGTCGGTCTCGCTTTCGAATGTCCGACCACGTGCGGTCAGTTCATCGCGGAGCTGTTTGAAATTCTCGATAATGCCATTGTGCACCAGCGCGACCTCGCCCGTCGCATGGGGATGCGCGTTGCTGGTGGTCGGCGCACCGTGCGTTGCCCAGCGCGTATGTGCGATGCCGATATTGCCGAGTGCATCATCGGATTTGAGGACATTGACGAGGTTGCCAAGCTTACCCTCTGCCCGCCTGCGGACGAGCTGGCCAGCATGCACGGTGCAAACCCCAGCGGAGTCATAGCCCCGATACTCCATCCGTTTCAGTCCATCGACCAGCCGATCCGAGACGGGGGATTTGCCAACAATTCCAATAATTCCGCACATGAACTTTTGCTTTCGTTACAATGTATAGGGGACACGGATGCCCGGCATTTCTGCCGGGAAATCCTTGATATTTCTTGTTACTAAAACGCGCCCTCGGGTTTGAGCCGTGGCAAGGATAATCGCGTCCATTGCCTTCAAGCTCCGGCGCTCGCGCCTCAAAGCGGCTGCACGCTTGCCAATTTCCGCATCGACTTCGTCTACTCCGAACCCCGACAGCAGGATTTCGGCTCGTTTCAGGCTGTCTCCTTCGCCTTTCGACATGACCTCGATCCAAACAACGCGGCTTATCCAGGCGCGCGAGTCGAAATCGGTCGCGCGGTCGATCTCGGCGCGCGCCTTGTCGAAACCGGCGAGCGCATCGATAATGATGTTTGAATCGAAGGTTAGCCCGCTCACCGTGCGTCAGGACTTTTCGGCTCTGGATATTTGCCTTTCAGCATGTCGAGATAGATCTGGCGCTGACGATCGTCTTCCTCGTCAAACAGATCGGGGAATTCAGCCTTAACCTCCTCGTAATCGTCATCCCAATATCGGGTCGATGACGCCCGCTCGCGGCGCTGCCATTCGACCGAATCGCCAATGTCCGTGCGGTCCTTCCATGCGCCGAAACCGATGTCGAGCCACGCCTTGCTATTCGACGACTGCCTTTGCGCCTTGTAACCTTCCACCGCCTCCCGCAAGACCGCCGCGCGCGACTTGCCCTGCTCGGCGGCGAGCTGGTCGAGCCATTTGATGTCTTCATCGGGCAGATCGGCGAGGATGCGAGTCATGATATATTGATATCATATCATGATATCATGTCAAGGATGTTCACCAGTCTTCTGTGAGTGCCGGAACATTCAACTGTGCCCGCTCTGCATCGCTGACGATTCCAGATTCGACTGGTTGCCGAATATATTTGCCTACCTCATTTGCCATAAACTGTGTGCCATAAATTTGCTGACGCCCAATTGCCTGCAAATACCGGTCAAGTGTCGCCGCCGAAATCCAGCGCGCGTCATAACCCTTTGAAATTGAGATCACTGCCAAATGATGCGCCTTCAAAAAATCTTCGGACTTTTTGGAGTGCTGAAAAACATACGCTGCACGATAAAAATCAATGCCCGATTTAAGGGCACCCAATTCTAACAACGCGCTAGTGCGTTTCAACCGATCAGAATCTTCACGCTCCCACTTTTCCAGAAACGCCTTGTCATTCTTTACGGCAATCCAGCCACCGCGTTTTTCAACCTCAGTCCGAATGGCTTGGTCTGCCATAAAGATATCACGCATTTCGGAGTTGGCGGGAATATCTTCTGGCGCACTTTCTGCTGCGAGCGAATCATCCACATAAGTCGGTTTCGCTGCATTTCCCGACTGCACCGGAATGCAAACTACCGCCGCAAAACTCGCGATGATGCAACAAGTGGGCCGCACCCTACCTCCCTTCCTTCTTCTTCCGCATTGCATCATGGAAGCGATCTGCCCATCCAGGCTTTACCGCTTGCTCGGCGCGAACCATCCTTAGTTCCCCGTCCGCCACATCGCGCGTTACCGCGCTGCCTGCACCCACGATGGCATCGCGGCCGATCTTCACCGGCGCGACCAGTGCGCTGTTGCTGCCGATAAACGCGCCTTCGCCGATCACAGTCTGATATTTGAAGTAGCCGTCATAATTGCAGGTGATCGTGCCTGCGCCGATATTGGCCTTTGTGCCGACATCGGCGTCGCCGACATAAGATAGGTGGTTTGCCTTCGCGCCCTTGCCGAAACGCGCTTTCTTGGTTTCGACGAAATTGCCTATTTTCGAGTCTTCCTCCAGCACAGTGCCGGGCCTTAGCCTTGCGAAGGGGCCGACTTCACAACCGCTGGCGATGGTAGCGCCCTCTATGTGACTGTTGGCGCGGATTTTGACATTGTCCGCCACGCTCACGCCGGGGCCGAAAAAGACATTGGGCTCGATCAGCACATCGCGGCCAAGCACCGTGTCCCAGGCAAACCACACCGTCTCCGGCGCGATTAGGGTCGCGCCGTCGGCCATTGCCTGCACCCGCCGCCGCGCCTGCCATTCGGCCTCCATCGCTGCCAGCTCGCTGCGGCTGTTGATGCCGGTCACATCATAAGGGTCGGTCCTTACGACATAGCAATGCCGCCCGTCCTGCGTAGCGATATTGACGATATCGACGAGATAATATTCGCCCGCCGCATTGTCATTGGTCACGCGCGCAAGCAGAGGGAACAAATCGCGCGATTTGACCGCCATCAGGCCGCTGTTGCACAGCTTAGTCGCGCGCTGCGCGGCGGTCGCGTCCTTGTGCTCGACCATCCATTCGATACGGTCGTTCTGCGTGACGATCCGGCCATAGCTTTGCGTATCCTCGGGCTCGAAGCCCAAGACAATCACCGCCGGATCGTCATCCTCGTGCAGCCGGTCGATCATCAACTGCATCGTAGCGGTAGGAACGAAAGGCACATCGCCATAAAGGATGAGCACATCGCCGTCGAAGCCCGCCAGCGCGGCCTCGGCCATCTGCACCGCGTGGCCGGTGCCATGCTGCGGCTCCTGCACCGCAAGCTCCGCCGAACCCGCCAGAGCCGCCTCCAGTTGCTCCTTGCCGCTGCCGACAACAACCACCTTTTTCGCCGGATTCAGCGCGTCGACCGCGTCCATCAGGTGCAACAGCATCGGGCGGCCTGCGATCGGGTGAAGTACCTTGTGCAGGTCGGATTTCATGCGGGTGCCCTTGCCCGCAGCAAGAATGATGGCGGCTATGTCTGTCATGCCGCGCTCCATGCCAGCAATTTGTTGCGGTTTCCAGAACTAGCAGCGCGTTCCGGTTTCGAATCTGTATTGCTTATATAATACACATACTTCATTAGCGACAACATAACAGGGGGAACAGCATGCGATCGTTCAAGCGAAATGTCGGCTCTTTGCTAGCGGGAGCGATATTGGCCTGCAGCCCGATGCCTGCCGCCCATGCCGAAGAAAGCGCCGCCGAAAGCACATCGCAGATTTCGCACACGCCCATTGCAGGCTTTCCGCACGCCAAGCTCTATCGCAAGGCCGCCAAGACCAAACTTCCAGTCATCGTTATCCTTGCAGGCGCAGAAGGCGGCGACGATGCCGGTCGGCGCTTCGGCCCGGTGTTGGCCGAACTGGGCTATGCCGCCGTCAGCCTGCCTTACTATTCCGCCAATTGGGGCGAATTTGCGCCGCCGCCGCAATATCCCGAGCTGCCCGGCAGTTTCGTCGATATCCGTATCGACCAGCTGGCCGAACTCAAAACCGCGCTTGCCAAAATGCCCGAACTGGACACCACACGGATCGGCCTGTTCGGCGGATCGAAGGGCTCGGAATTCGCGCTGATCGCCGCCAGCAAATATCCCTGGATCACGTCGGTCGTCGCCTACACGCCGTCCGATCTGGTCTGGGAAGGCTGGGGGCTGGAGACAGTCGAGGCCGAAGGGACGCGGTCGTCCTTCTCCTTCGAAGGCAAGCCACTGGCGTTCATGCCCTATAAGGGCTTTTCCGAAGGCCTGATGGCGGGAAACAAGGCGGACCTGCGTGCCATTCACGAAAACGGTCGCGCTGGTCATCCGGACAGGGAAGCCAGTGCCCGGATTGCGGTCGAGCAATATAAAGGCCCGATGATGCTGATCGCGGGCGACCTCGACAAATTGTGGAACGCCGGGCGGATGGCGCGCAACGTCATGAAATCGCGCAAAGCGGCTGGCTTGCCGACCGAATTGCTGCTGTATTCCGACGCCGGACACGATCTGGCGGGCGGATCGACCGAACCGCGCGCGGATGCGCGCGGCGGCGGCTCGGCCGCGGCGAACGCCAAAGCGCGCGGCGATGCCTGGCCCAAGGTTGTCGATTTTCTGAAGCGAACGCTCGCGCATTAATTCTTGCCGTTTCCGCCACCTGCCGCCAATCGGGAGGATATGGCAAAATTTCCTTTCGACATAATCGGCTTCGACTTGGACGGTACCCTAATCGATACCAGCGGCGATCTGACCGCAGCCGTCAATCATGTGCTGGCAGGCGTCGGCAGGCCGCCGGTGTCTGCGGAAATCGTCAAACAGTATATCGGCGGCGGCGCGAAGCTGATGCTGCAACAAGGGCTGGAGACGACGGGTGGCGTTCCCGACGACGACTTCAAGCCGCTCTACCGGCAGATGCTGGGCTATTATGAGGCCAATGTCTCGGTCCATAGCCAGCCTTTTGACGGCGCACTCGAATTGCTGGACAAGCTCGACGCGATGGGCGTGGGCTATGCGGTGGTAACGAACAAGTTCGAAAGCCTCGCGGTCAAACTGCTCACTGACCTGAACCTCGCGCACCGCATGGGCTGTATCCTGGGTGCGGACACGCTGGGCAAGGAAAATGTCAAGCCATCGGGCGCGCCGATTTTCGAGATGATCGAGCGCTGCGGTGGTGGCCGCGCCGCCTATGTCGGCGATTCCATCTACGACGTGATGGCCGCGAAAAATGCGGGCGTGCCCAGCGTGGCCGTCAGCTTCGGCTTTTTGCACGGGCCGGTGGAGGAGATGGGAGCAAATGCGATTATCGATCATTTCGATGAACTGATAGAGACACTGGATGCACTTGCCTGAACCGCACGCTTGTTACCCTGAAATACAGGGCGGTTTTCGGGAACCGCAACTATGACGAAGCTCGCACTCGCGGAGCCGCTATGGTGGTATTCTGCGGCATTTTTCCTGGCTGCCTTCGGGCTGATGTGGGCTGCCTCGCTGGTCGATCATCGGCTTTACGACGGCGCGACACTTTGGGCCAAGCCGATGAAGTTCGCGCTTTCGCTCGCTCTGCATTTCGCAACGCTGGCGGCCGTCGTCCATTTCCTCGGCACATCATGGCAGACAAGCAAGCTACTGGTCTTTGTTGCGATAATCTCGATTATCTGCGCTTTTGGCGAGGTTGCCTATATCGCCATTCAAGCCGCGCGGCAGCAGGCCTCGCATTTCAACACAGCCACGCCGCTTTACGCCACGCTCTATAATTTGATGGCAGCAGGGGCAGTCGTCCTCGTCGTTGCCTCTGCAATCGTCGGCTGGGCAGCGGCCGTCGATGGGCAAAGCGACTTGGCGATACCCACGCGGATCGCGGTGGCGATTGGGCTGATCGGGGGGACGATATTGACCCTTATCACCGCATTCAGGCTGGGCGCAAATATGAGCCATCACATCGGCGTCGAGCCTGCCACCGCGTTGCGCATGCCGCTTACCGGCTGGTCGTTACAAGTCGGCGATTTGCGGCCCTCGCATTTCTTCGCCACACATATGATGCAGGCCGTTCCGGTTTTTGGCGCGATTGCGACGCGCATTCTGCCCACTACACCGGCCATAATTGCCGTCATCCTGTTTTCGCTGGTGTGGACGGGATTGACGCTGGGGCTGTTCCAGATCGCGCTTGGGGGTCGCCCTTTCTCCGCACTTTTGGGGCGTTAGGCGCTTAGTCTTTCCGCCATTTCGTCCACAAATGCCGAGCGAGCATCAGGGGTGGCATTCGCAGCCAGTGTGAGCGAATGTAAAAGGCAAGGCGGATGAGTTTGCGGCGTCCCCTGCCCCAATTGTCGCGGGCGGTGAGGCGGGCGATGTACCAATGGTCCTGCCCGTCCTTCCACTCATTCGGGATTTCGGTGTCGTAAAGCCGATGTGCCAACCTGGAAGCACGGTGAACGGCCGTCCAAAGCTGATGATGATCCGCACGGGATTGGAGCGATGACCAGAAAGTTTCATCGGCATACTCGGTCAACAGGCAATGGATGTCCCAGAGGTTTCGCAAACCGCCATCCAGTTCGCCATCGGCGAACAAATGCGCAGCGCTGTGGATCACCATGTCGACAGGTGCGAAAACATAGAGACCGTTTTCCAGTGAAACCGCTTCGAACAGCAGCGCCGCTGCATCAGGCTTCGGCCTTGCTGTCAGCGGTAAAATCGTGTGATGAACATCGATCATCCGGTCGCGCTCTTTGTGGATCATCGGCGGCAGCTCGTGCATATGGTCGCGGTAATAGGCGTCGTCATAGGGGTCGGGTTTCACCCATTCCCAACCTGCAGCGAGCAACGCCGCTTCGACCTGCGGCAAATCATCACGCGCGAGCATGATGTCGAGGTCGCCGATATGACGGCCTTCGCTGGCCTTGAGACCAGCGGCGGCATAAGCGGTGCCTTTCATCAGCACGATTTTGCCGGGATAACCGGCCAGCGCGCGGCGGGCGCAATCGGCCTCCCATAAGGCCGATCGGCGCTGATATTCGGCGTTGACGCGGGCTTCTTCCAATATGTGGGCAACCGCGTCTGGCAGCGGCAGACCAGCAAGCCGCCGTGCCAATGTGCCGATCAATTGCTCGGCGCGCGCGATGGCAAGCAACGCGGTCCAGTCGTCGGCGTCGAAGGTACCAGTGCTCGCCGGATCGCGCAGTGCATCGACGAGGAGCATTGCGTCGCGCTTCATGCGAGTTCGCTCCACAGGCGGTCGACCAGCGCTTCGGCTTCGTGCCCGTCGCGATAGTCGATGGCGCGTGCAGGCACGGTCTTGATAAAGCGGGTCAGCGTCCTGAAACCTGCCTCGCCCAGCGTGACATAATTGGTCGAGGCCTGCGTCAGGCGCATGAACACTTCGCTCGCGCCGATCTCCCGGACGGCGGATTCGTAGCCGAAGCTTGGAAATAGTAGCAGCGCCGGTTTGGCCGGTTGCTCCATCGCCGCAATCGCATCGGCGGGCGGGACCAGGTGGCGGATGTCGCCCTTGGGCGTACCGGTCATCAGCGGCCCGAAACGACCGTCCAGCACCGTCACCTGCATAGCACCGATGGCTTCGTTCTTCAGGCTGATGAGCCGCGGGAACGGCACGGCTTCGCCCGTGATGAGATCGATCAGCACGAACTCGTCGCCCATGAAGCGCCAGCCCCTGTGGCCGAGCATCGCCGCCAGCGTCGATTTCCCCGAACCCGACGCGCCGGTCATGATGAGCGCCTTGCCATCCTTTTCGACCGCGCTTGCGTGCAGCAGCAGATGCCGCCGCCAGCCCAGCGCCATCTGCAAATTCATCGCCATTTCGGCAGCAAGCAGGCCTTGCGCCAGCGGCAGTGGCGCTGCGTCGGGGAGCATGTAATCGCCTTGGATTGCCACCGAGGGCCGGATGAAACGGCGGAGCCTGCTGACCGCCTCCAGCCGCACCGAATAATCGGGAATATCTGGGGTAGGATACTCGCGATAGAGATCGGCCAGCCGGTCGAGCGGCGCCTTCCATGCCGAGCCGATGCGGAATGCCGCAGGTCCTACCTGGACGCGAAATTCATGCATGGAGACGTTCCACCAGGCCGAGCGCCGCCAGTTCTTCCAGCCGCGATGCTACGATGGCTTCGGCATCCTGCGCTTCGAAGTCGAATTCCGCCGCGAGCCTCGCCGCGACCTCTGCCACATCGAGCGCGCTGTCGCCCATCACCGCTAATATCTCGGGCACTGGCTCGGCCACAATATGCGTAATCCCCGATCGCCGCTGGTAGATCAGCGTCATCGCATCGATCGGCTCGACCAGAAGCTGGTCCGCCGGTTCGGCCTTATATTTCAGTGATTGCGGCCCCGCCATGCGCACGGCGTAAACCAGCGGCGCTTAAATTCAAGTTAGGCCGTGAACTCATAAATATCATCGTCGAGGTTTGAGGCCATTTTGCTCAGTGCCAGGCGGCAAGTGCCGGGCTTAGCGCGACATTTGCAAGCTGGCGTAGCAGGTAAATCCGCTCTGCCCGCTTTGCAGGCGGCGGATATAGTTCACATAGGCCTGGCTCTCATTGTAGCTCGTGCCGGGCAAGCTGCGACCGCGCATCGCTGCCTTCACCTGCTCGCCAGTGAATTTGCGGCCCGTTGCTGGGAACGAACCCGGCGTATCGCGCGGCACCAGCTTGCCATAGCTGTCGATGTTCATCCCCGATCCGTGCGGACCCGGAACCGGAATTTCGCAGTTCATCACCGAAGCCGCCGATTGCGCCAGCGCAGGCCGCACCGAAACGATCGCTGACGCCGTAACAGCGCCCAGCATCAATGCACGACGGCGCGTGGCGGGGCCGGTCAGGCTGTTCTTTTCATCGTCCATTATTTTCGCCTAGCATATATGGCCTGTTTTTCCACCCGCGCCGCTTGCACGCAAGCGCGGCGTCTATATGTGGGACAGTATCAGCAACAAAGGCTAACAGGTGGTTTCAGGCACATGCAGGGCGGATGTAAAAAGTGAATAGCTGGCTTTCGCCGCGGATATTGATTGCGGTGGTCGTAGCGCTGGTCGGCGCGATCATCGCCGGCCAGATGCCGGGCCAGGTCGAACGCATCATTGTGGTTCTGATATCGATGCTCGTTGCGCTGTTCATCGCCGCCGATCCGCACGATCCCGAAAGTATCCTGCCTGATGAGAAAGCCGACAACCGCGATATCGACCCGTCGTCGATCACCTCGCATCCCCAGCTACAATCCTTCATCGACGCATCTACCGATGCCATATTGATTGTAGACAACGCCCGTGTTTCCGCCGCCAACCAGGCAGCACGGCAATTGCTGGGCGCGAATATCATCGGCCAGAATGTGCGCATGGCCTTTCGCCATGCAGGTGCCATCGAGCGGTTGTCCGACCCCGATGCGCAGCATACCGGCCACCCCATCCGCCTGACCGGCATCGGCCAGCAGAGCCAGATGTGGGACATGCGCATCCAGTCGATCGGTCCGGCGCAGAAAATGGTGCATCTCGCCGACCGCAGCGGCGCGCAGGCAGCGGAAAAAATGCGCGTTGATTTCGTGGCCAATGCGAGCCACGAACTGCTCACGCCGCTGGCGGCGGTGAAGGGCTTTATCGAGACGCTGGACGATCCCGATGCGGGCGATGACCCTGCAACCCGTGCCCGATTTCTGGGCATCATGGCCAAGGAAACCGACCGGATGCAGGCGCTGGTACGCGACCTGATGTCGCTGAGCCGCATCGAGGCCGAGAAGTACGACCCGCCGCAAACGCCCGTGGATTTTGCGCAAATCGTGATCGAGACCGTAGAGCAACTGCGCGACGGGCAGGAGCGAGGGGGTGACATCGCGCTCGATATCACGGCAGACATGCCGTCGGTTATCGGCGATGCCGGGCAGTTGCGGCAGCTCGCGAACAATATCATCACCAACGCGATGAAATACGGGAAAGCGCGCACGCCGATCTCGGTGACGCTCACGCCGTCGCGGTCCGGCGCGATGCTCGCTTTCGGTGTCGCCGACCAGGGCGACGGCATTGCGCCCGAACATCTGCCGCGTCTGACCGAGCGTTTTTATCGCGTCGATTCAGGCAGAAGCCGCTCGATTGGCGGTACCGGACTGGGGTTGAGTCTGGTCAAACATATCGTCGACCGGCATCGGGGCCATCTCGAAATCCGTAGCACGGTAGGCAAGGGCACCAGCGTTTCGGTGCTGCTGCCTGTAGCACAGTCCGCACCGTAACATAAATGTCATATAAGAGTCATTTATCGGCCATCTCCGGCGTCTAATCGCCCGCTGAGCGCGGCGCTGGCCGCGACGATTCCACGATGGGGACAAGCCGAAATGATGAAGAAAATATCGCTAATCGCAATCAGCGCGCTTGCGCTTGCCGCTTGCAACGACCAGGCCAGCACTGGCGGCGCAGCAGGCGGTTCGCGCCAGGAAATCCGCATTGTCGGCTCCTCCACTGTTTTCCCCTTCGCCAAGGCTGCGGCTGAAGCATTCGCCAAGGCGGACGCCTCGCGCAAATCGCCAGTAGTCGAATCGACCGGCACCGGCGGCGGCATCGAACAATTCTGCAAGGGCGTCGGCGCGGAGACTCCCGACATCGCCAATGCCTCGCGCCGCATGAAGAAAAGCGAGTTCGAAAACTGCCAGAAGAATGGCGTGAAGGACATTGTCGAAGTGCAAATCGGCATTGACGGTCTGGCGCTGGCGCAATCGAACAAGGGCCAGAAATTCGCGCTGTCGACCGCCGATGTCTACAAGGCACTTGCCGCCAACCCCTTCGGCAAACCGCAGACAGCCAAGCTCTGGTCCGACGTGAACCCGTCGCTGCCCAAGCTGCCAATCTCGGTTTTCGGCCCGCCGACCACCTCGGGAACGCGCGATTCTTTCCATGAGCTCATCATGGAAGCAGGTTGCAGCACCGATGCCGCAACAAAGGCACTGAAGAGCAGCGACGAGGACAAGTATAAGGCTGTCTGCACCGAAATCCGCACCGACGGCGCGTTCAAGGAGCAGGGCGAGAATGACAATCTGATCGTCCAGAAGCTCGACGCCAATCCGAACATGGTCGGCATTTTCGGTTTCAGCTATATGGAAGAGAATGCATCGAAGGTGCACGGCATCCAGATGGACGGCGTCAGCCCTACGATCGCAACGATTTCGGACGGCAGCTATCCCGGCGCACGCAAGATGTTCATCTACGTCAAGAAAGCGCATGTCGACAAAATCCCCGGCATCAAGGAATTCGTCACCGAGTTCCTGAAGGGCGGCGTGGTCGGCGGCTATCTTACCAAATTGGGCATGATTGCATCCAGCGATGCCGACCAGAAGATGGCAAACGACAGTGCCAACGGCATGACGGCGATGACCGGCGCGGACTTGAAATAAAACTGCAACACACATCGCGTCTATGGGCATGGATCGAATCTGCATTCGGTCCATGCCTGTTGCGTGATGAGCGACGGCTTTTTTGCGCAGATTTCCGGCCAGTGGCCATAAGGGGGCAAGTTTAGGTATATGACTGGAACGGCGTTGCTCTTCCTTGTCCTTGGCCTTGGCCTTGTCGGCTGGATCTTCGGTCGCGCGCGCGCCGCCGCGTTCGTGCGCTCGGCCAAAGGCGGCCCGCGTGGCGCCGTCAACAGCCTGCCAACCTATCATGGCTGGTTCGTCGCGGTCTGCGCGGTGGTGCCTGCGCTGCTTTTCATGTTTATCTGGCAGTCGATCTCGCCCGCCCTGGTGACCGATATGGTGCTCGCTGCGCCCACCGCCTCGGAACTGCCGCAAGACGGTTTTGCCCGGGCGGCGATATTGTCGGAAGCCCGCGCGATTGCACAAGGCGTTCAGGACAGCGCGTTCCAGCCGCTGAGCGACAAGTTCGTTCCGCTCTACCGCGATGCGATTTCGCATTATCAATGGCTCGGGCTCGCCGGTACCTTGCTGCTGCTGTTCGCAGGCGGAGCGTTCGCCTTTACGCGGCTCAGGCCCGACTTCCGCGCACGCAACAAGGTCGAACGGCTGGTGATGTTCGGGCTGCTTTCAGCGTCGCTGATCGCCATCATCACCACGCTCGGCATTTTCGTCTCGCTGATTTTCGAGACGTACCAGTTTTTCTCGATGGTTTCGCCCATCGAATTCCTGTTTGGCACCAACTGGAACCCGAAAAATGTCGTCACGCCCGGCGCAGACAATGGCTATGGCGCGATCCCGTTATTCTGGGGCACGATCTTTATCGGCGCGATTATCGCGATGATCGTGGCGATCCCGCTGGGGCTGATGAGCGCGATTTTTCTCACCCAATATGCCTCGCTGACCGTGCGCAAATGGATGAAGCCGATCCTCGAAATCCTCGCGGGCGTGCCCACTGTGGTCTACGGCTATTTTGCGGCGCTGACCATTGCGCCGGCCGTGCGCGATTTTGCAGTTATGCTCGGCGTCAGCAATGCAGCGTCGGACAATGCGCTGGCGGCAGGCCTCGTCATGGGGATCATGATTATTCCCTTGGTCTCATCGATGTCGGACGACAGCATTGCCGCCGTACCCAATGCTATGCGCGACGGCAGCCTCGCAATGGGCGCGACCAAGAGCGAGACGATCAAGCAAGTGCTGCTTCCTGCCGCGCTTCCCGGCGTCGTTGGCGGCATCTTGCTCGCGGTCAGCCGTGCGATCGGCGAGACGATGATCGTGGTGATGGCAGCGGGCTATACCGCGAACCTCACCGCCAATCCGTTCGATACGATTACCACCGTGACCGTGCAGATCGTCGCCTTGCTCACTGGCGACCAGGATTTCGGCAGCCCGCACACGCTGGCCGCCTTCGCGCTAGGACTGGCGCTGTTCATCACCACATTCCTGCTCAACTACGTCGCGCTGCGTGTAGTCAAAAGATATCGTGAAGCATATGAATAGCGCGGCCTTAGATCCAACACCCACCGACTGGAACGGCGCTTTGATGCAGAAACGCATCGCGCGCCGCTATGCCGCTGAGCGCCGCTTCAAGTTCATGGGCTTTGCCGCAGTGCTGCTGTCGACATTGTTCCTTGCCTTCCTACTGTTCACCATGCTCGGCCAGGGCCTGCGTGGTTTCCAGCGCACCGAAATCGCGCTCGACCTCGATTTTCCCTCGCTGACCTCGGGTGCCACCGCCGCCTCGATCAGCGGTGCCAACGCCGAAAGCGGACTGAACTCGATGGACGTTCCGGGCGTCGTCGAACTTGCGGTCAGCCAGCAATATGGTGCCGAAGGCAGCGGTTTGCTGACGTCGGCTGCTGCGGCCAATGTCCGGCAAATGCTGGAAAGCGACCCGGCGTTGATTACGCAAAAGCAGCGTTTGTGGCTTCCCGCCGACTCGAAACTGGATATCGCCTACAAGCGCAGCGGCGAAGCAGCAGCGGAAAGGACCGTCGCCGAACTGTCGGCAAAGGATGCGCTGCGCACTGGCTTCAACTGGACTTTCCTGACCGGCGCCGACGCCACCGACCCCTCGGCTGTCGGCATCTGGGCGGCGTTCAAGGGCTCGCTGATGACAATGGCGATTACGCTGTTGCTCGCCTTCCCGGTCGGCGTCTTTGCCGCGCTCTATCTCGAGGAATATGCCGCGAAGAACCGCCTGACCGACATGATCGAAGTGTCGATCAACAACCTTGCCGCCGTGCCCTCGATCATCTTCGGCCTGCTCGGCCTCGCCGTGTTCCTGACCTTGTTCGGAATGCCGCGATCTTCGGCGCTTGTGGGCGGCCTGACGCTCGCCTTGATGACCATGCCCGTCATCGTCATCGCCGGTCGCAACGCGGTTAAATCGGTCCCCCCTTCGATCCGCGAGGCCGCTTTGGGTATCGGCGCGTCGCCTGTACAGGTGGTGTTCCAGCATGTGTTACCGCTGGCACTGCCGGGTATATTGACCGGAACGATCATCGGCATGGCGCGCGCCTTGGGCGAAACCGCGCCGCTGCTCATGATCGGAATGCGCGCCTTCATTCCTTCGGCACCGCAGGGCTTTACCGATGCCGCCACGGCATTGCCGGTGCAGATCTATCTCTGGTCCGACGAGGTCAACCAGGGCTTTGTCGAGAAAACAAGTGCAGCCATCATCGTGTTGCTGATATTCCTGCTGGGCATGAATGCGCTGGCAATCTACCTTCGCAACCGTTTCGAAACGCGCTGGTAAGCAAAGAAAAGGACGCCATTGTGGCTGAGACCATAACAAAGCCGAAAATTTCGACGCGCAACGTCAATGTTTTTTATGGCGAGAAGCAGGCAATCAACGACGTGTCGATCGATGTCGACATGGAAAATGTCACGGCCTTTATCGGCCCCTCGGGTTGTGGCAAATCGACTTTCCTGCGTTCGATCAACCGCATGAACGACACCGTTGTGGGTGCCCGCGTCGAAGGCCGCATCGAGCTCGACGGCGAAGACATTTATTCGTCGGGAATGGACGTCGTCCAATTGCGTGCCCGTGTCGGCATGGTGTTCCAGAAGCCCAACCCCTTCCCCAAATCGATCTATGACAATGTCGCCTACGGCCCGCGCATCCACGGACTGGCCAGCGGCAAGGCCGAGCTCGACCAGATCGTCGAAAGCTCGCTCAGCCGTGCCGGTCTGTGGAACGAGGTAAAGGACCGCCTTGCCGACAGCGGCACGGCGCTTTCGGGTGGTCAGCAACAGCGACTGTGCATTGCCCGCGCCATTGCCGTCGACCCCGAAGTCATTTTGATGGACGAACCCTGCTCGGCGCTCGACCCCATCGCCACCGCCCGCATCGAGGAATTGATCCACGATTTGCGCGGCAAATATGCTATCATCATCGTGACGCATAATATGCAGCAAGCTGCGCGTGTTTCGCAACGCACCGCCTTTTTCCATCTGGGCAGCCTGATCGAATTCGGCGAGACATCCGAAATCTTCACCAATCCGCGCGAAGATCGCACCAAAGACTATATTACCGGCCGGTACGGCTAAAGGACGACGTTAAATGACCACTGGCACCAAGCACACCGTCACCGCTTTCGACGATGATATGGACGAAATCCGCGGCCTGATCGCGGAGATGGGCGCGCGCGCCGAAACCGCCGTGGTTTCCGCGATGAAGGCACTGGCCGACCATGACGCCGAACTCGCCGCATCGATAAGGACCGACGACAAGATTATCGACAATCTGGAAAGCGAAGTCGAAAAACTCGTGGTCCGCACGATTGCCTTACGCGCGCCAATGGCGGACGATCTGCGCGAATTGATCGCCGCGCTGAAAATGTCGGCGGTCATCGAGCGCATCGGCGATTATGCCAAGAATATCGCCAAGCGCGTACCGCAGATGGAGGGCAAAATCCCGCCAGCGGCAACCGAGCAACTGGCCCGGATGGGCGACATAGTTGTCGAAATGATCCGCACGGCAATGGACGCCTATGCGAAAAGCGACGTCGATCTCGCCCGCGCGGTAACGGTGCGCGACGACGATGTGGACCAGCTCAACAAGGACCTGTTCGTCGATTTCGTCGCCTATGTGGTCAAGAACCCCAAAAACGCCACCGAAGTCGCGCACCTTCTTTTCACCGCCAAAAATCTCGAACGGATCGGCGACCACACCACGAACGTCGCGCAGATGATCTATTTCACCGAAACCGGCGAAAACCTGCCGGACGCCTGATAGAAAAGAGGCTGATATGCCCAAGGCCCAATTACTTCTGGTCGAAGACGACAGTGCATTAGCGGAACTCGTCCGCTGGCATTTCGAGCGCGAGGAATTCGACGTGCGCCACACCGGCGACGGCGAGGAAGCGCTGCTGATGGCGAAGGAGCGCACCCCCGACCTTGTGCTGCTCGACTGGATGCTCGAAAATCTGTCAGGCATCGAAGTCTGCCGCCAGCTGCGCAAGGCCGATGCTACCGCCAATGTGCCGATCATCATGCTGACCGCGCGCGGCGAAGAGGACGATCGTATCCGGGGGCTTGAAATCGGCGCCGACGATTATGTCACCAAACCGTTCAGCCCACGCGAACTGGTCGCGCGCGCCAAGGCGGTGCTGCGCCGCGTGCGTCCCGCTCTGGCGGGCGAAGCACTCCGTTTCGGCGATGTCGAAATGGACACAGTCGCGCACAAGGTGAAGCGCGCGGGCAAGCAGGTGCCGCTGGGTCCGACGGAATACCGCCTGCTCAAGCATTTCCTCGAATATCCGGGCCATGTCTTCTCCCGCGAGCGCCTGCTCGACAGTGTCTGGGGGCATGACAGCGATATCGAGATCCGCACCGTCGATGTGCATATCCGCCGCCTGCGCAAGGCACTGAACGAAGGTTTCGACAGCGATATCATCCGCACCGTGCGCTCGGCCGGCTATTCGCTGGATCAGGACGCGGTTTAGTAAGAAATCTGTCCGCGCACGCCGATAACATCGACAGTGTAGCTCCGGTCACCGCCAATCGCGATCGCCGCGTCGCTATATTTCAGCTTTGAATATTGTCCCATCAGGCGAAAATTCTTTGCTGGCGTCCAGATGAGCGAGACGAGCAGGCCATTCTGCGTTCCACCCACAATGTCGCGGCTGTTGAGGTCGAGATAATCATAGCGCAAGTTCACCTGAACCGCGCCAATCCCCCCGCCGCCAACCGGGCTGCTGGGCTCAATTGCACCGAACAGCCCGCCCTTGAGAGGACGGCTGTCATTTGTGAGAAAAAAGCCTGCTTCGGCATAGGCACCGAAAAATGTCGGATCGGCCAGCGCGACACGATCAGCTTTCAACCAGTGCGCCTCGGACGCAAAGTGAAAACGTCCAGTTACGGCAGCGGCTTCGAACCCGAACCGCTGCTCTTTGGCGACAGCGAGCCCTGTCGTTCCGATATAGCGGGTGTCGGTGATGCGGATTGCCGGGCGAACACGATAGGACTGCAGCGCGTCCCCCACATCGTTCAAATCGCGCAAATGATAGGACGCCCCGAGGTGGACGCTGGTTTTGCCCAGTTTCGGCGACCAGAACCCCCGAAAATCGACTGACATGCTGTTTGTCGGCACATCGTTGAGCAGGATAAGCGGGTCGGTATAGATGCCGCCTGCAACCGACCAGTCGCCTTTGGCATAATGAGCGGACACGCCTGTCCGCCGTGAATAGCCGAAGGCGCTGACAAATGCCGCGCGTTCGAGAAAGCTGATATTGAGGTTGCTGTTTTCCTCATCGAGCGGAAGCTGCGCCTTCTGCTGGCCGGCCAGTATCTTGAACCGCTTGTTGCTCCATTGCAGATAGGCATCAGTGAGTTCGATCGGATCGGTCGACAATTCGGCTTCGACACGCGCCGCAAAACCGCCTGGCATCTTGACGTCGACGCCCACGCGGGCCCGTCTCAAATCATCGAAATCCCCCGTACCGGCAAGACCGCCGGGTCCTTCGATGCTGGCGGCATCATATTGCACGCGCCAGCGTGGTTTGAGCTGCCATTCGGAACTTGGGGCGACATCTCTGGGCACAGGTTCGGTCCTTGCCGTTGCAGGCCCGGACCCCGAAGATTGCGCATCATCGGCTTCGACAGCCCATGCCGGAGCCGTGAAGGCGAACGTCAGAGTCGCCGCTATAACAATATTCAGGCGGCACGCATTCATTCCGGATTTCCTTGGAAGGATCATCAATTGGCGACGCCTAGAAAGCAGATTGATGACGTAAACATGACTTTTTTATTTCTATTTTGTGACGCTCTTATCCAGCGCGGCTTTACGCTTGCGTAAACGTAACCTTCCTGCCAAGGATTGCCGCAAATCGCGGCCAGCGCCGCTTACCTGTGGAGACATATCATGACCATCAGCTTTAAGGACAAAGTCGCTATTGTGACCGGCGCAGGCGGCGGGCTGGGCAAGGCCTATGCACTTGAGCTCGCAAAGCGCGGCGCGAAGGTCGTGGTCAACGATCTCGGCGGTGCACGCGACGGCACAGGCACCTCTGACGCAGCGGCGCAGGTCGTCGAGGAGATCAAGGCGGCGGGCGGCGAAGCAATGGCCAATGGCGGCAGCGTCACCGAATATGAGCAGATGGTGGAAATGGTCGCCAAGGCCAAGGAAGCCTGGGGCGGTGTCCATATCCTCATCAACAATGCAGGCATCCTGCGCGACAAGAGCTTTGCCAAGATGGACATGCCCGATTTCAACCTGGTGCTTCAGGTCCATGTCATGGGCAGCGCCAACTGCACCAAGGCAGTGTGGGACATCATGCGCGAGCAGGCCTATGGCCGCATCCTGATGACCACTTCGTCGACCGGACTCTACGGCAATTTCGGGCAGGCCAATTATGGCGCGGCGAAGTTGGGGCTGGCTGGCCTTACCAAGACGCTCCACCTCGAAGGTGCGAAATATAATGTCCGCGTCAACTCGATCGCGCCGGTCGCGGGCACTCGGATGACCGAGGACATTTTCCCCGAAGGCCTGTTCGGCCAGTTCACACCTGAGAATGTCGTGCCAGCCGCGCTCTATCTCGTCAGCGAAGATGCGCCGACCAACATGATCATCGGCGCAGGCGGCGGCGGCTATCACGCTGCCTATGTGACGATGACGCCCGGTGTCGCGCTGCGCGAAGACGACCGCAATGTCGAAGGCTTTGCCGCAGCGTGGGAGCAGATCATCGACCGCAACGGCGAAACCGTCCCGCAATCCGGCGGCGAGCAATCGGTGGCGGTGATGAAGGCGTTGCAGGCGCTGGGTTGATTTTCAGGCACTGTTGCTGATTTCGCGCGAAGATCGCGAAGGAGCGAAGGGGCGCGAAGATGTTGTGCTGGCCCGAAGGGCCATTCAAAGTTCATAGCGTCGGATAAATTCGAGTGTCTCGATTTTAGGAGCGCTACGCGCAGGCTTGCCCGGCTCCTTCGCGATTCTTCGCTCCTTCGCGACCTTCGCGCGAAATATTTTTCTTAAAAGATTAGGCCCCAACCAGCTTCATCAACTTCCGCTCCACCGGGGCCAGCACCGGCCCCAACTCATGCCCGCGCTTCAATATCGCGCCGCCCTCGCCGACCAGCGCCCACATGCCCTGGCGGTTCCGTAAATCGGGGCGCTTCTCAATACGATATTCGGGGCGCTCGGTGGCGCGGCGGAAGGCACTGAAGGTCGCGGCGTCGCGGCCGAGGTCGATGGCATAATCGCGCCAGTTCCCTGCCGCGACCATGCGGCCGTAGAGGTTCAGGATTTGCGTGAGTTCGATACGGTCGAAGCCGACCTGATTCAGCCGGTGGGCAACAGGGAACGGCGTGATGACCGCACTCAAGCGCTCTTGGCTCCCTTGGCAGCGCGGCGTTTTGCGGGCGGAACTTCTGTGGGGGTATCACGCTCGGCCATCAGTTCCGCCACCTTCTTGCGCAGCGTCTCGATTTCACACTGCATGATTTCCAGGCTCTGCGTCGCAGGGTCGAACATCTCGCGGCAAGGCGTGCCATAGGGCATGAAGTCCCTGGCATAGGTTTCCGCCTTGACCAAAGTCGAACGTGCCTTCTGCCCGATCATCGTCGCACCCGCAGGCACATCGTCGGTCACCACCGCCGCCGCACCGATACGCGCGCGTTCGCCGATGGTGATCGGCCCCAATATCTGTGCGCCTGAGCCGATGATGGCGTTGTCGAGAACGGTCGGATGCCGCTTGCCGGGTATACCATTGGTCGGGTTGGTGCCGCCCAAAGTGACATTCTGGTACATTGTAACATTGTCACCAATCTCTGCGGTTTCACCAATGACGCTAAAGCCATGTTCGAGGAAGAAATTGCTGCCGATTTTCGCGCCGGGATGGATGTCGATTCCGGTTACGAAACGCGCGAAATGATTGACGGCTCGCGCAAGGAAAAACATATCGCCCAAAAACAGCCAGTGCGCGACGCGGTGATAGGCCACCGCCCAGACGCCCGGGTATAGCAAAATCTCCCAACGCGAACGCGCCGCAGGGTCGCGGGCTTTGATGGAATCCAGATATTCGACGAGATTTGAAATGAACATATGTCCCTGCCCTCGGTTCGGACGTCCGGTCCCTTTTGTTACAATTGCAAGCTAAGCCATCTCCAGAGCGATTTCCAGTCCAAGACGGCAGAAAAAGCTGGTTAAAATCGGTAAAAGCGATTAATTGAGCCTCATTGATTACAAGGTTCGATTAATGAGTACCTATTTGCCCACGCTGAAGCAGCTCCAATATCTCGTCGCGCTCGAAGAACATGGCCATTTCGGCAAGGCCGCCGATGCCTGTTTCGTCACGCAATCGACACTGTCAGCGGGCATCCGCGAACTGGAATCCTTGCTGGGCCTGATGCTCGTCGAACGCACGCGCCGCGTCGTCCGCTTCACGCCGCTGGGCACCAAGATGGTCGCCAAGGCGCACCGTATCCTGCGCGAGGCGGAGGAACTGGCCGAAATGGCGCGCTCGGCGGGAAAGCCGCTGGCCGACGATCTGCGGATGAGCGTTATCCCGACGATCGCGCCGTTCCTTCTTCCCAAGCTGCTTCCAGCACTGCGCAAGCAATATCCCGACCTTAAACTCTATCTGCGCGAGGAAACCAGCGCCGCCGCAATCGAGGCGCTGCATCACGGGCAGGTCGATTGCGTGCTGCTCGCCTTGCCGTTCGCAGCGGGCGATGTCGAAAAAGCCAAGCTGTTCGACGATGGCCTGCTCGTCGCCTTTCCCAAGGACGATCCGCGCGATCCACCCGCCACGATATTGCCCGAACTGATCGACGAGAGCCGGTTGCTGCTGCTGGTCGACGGCCATTGCCTCAAGGACCACGCCCTCGCCGCCTGCAACCGCCCCGAATTGCGTGCCTCGGCGACGATGCTCGGCACCTCGCTGCACACGCTTGTGCAGATGGTCGATAACGGCCTCGGCCTGACGCTGATCCCTGAAATGGCGGTCGAGGCGGGGCTGCTCAACGGTACCAATGTGCAGGCGCGACCGTTGCAAGCCGACCATGCTGCCCGTGAAATCGCCCTTGTCTGGCGCACCAACAGCCCGCGCCGCGAAGAGTTCGAACTGCTTGCAACGGCGATGCGGGAGTTACGGGCGGCTTAGGCCGAAGCGCTGGGCCTTGCCGACACCCGGCCATGCCATTTGCTCAGCGCCGACAGGTCGGCGGGCATTGCAACACCGATGAAAGCAGCAAAATCGATTGTCGTCAGCAGCACGATGTCCGCCATCGAATAAGTATCCCCGGCCAGAAATTCCCGGCGCTGCAACACCGCGTCGATCCGCTTCATCGCGGCCAGCGCCTTGGGCCGGTTGCTCTCGCCAAATTCGGTATATTGCGGCACCACGACGCGGGCGGTGAACGGGTGGGTGTGCATCCAGACCTGGCCGACGGCGTGCATCAGCGTGAATTCGACGCGGCGGACCCACATATCGGTTTCGGCGATGGAGAGCGCGTCGGTGCCGAATAATGGAGGCTCGGGATGCAGCGCCTCGAAATAACGGCAAATGGCGATGCTCTCGCCGATGACGCGGCCATCGTCGAGTTCGAGCACCGGCAGCTGCCCTTGCGGATATTTTACAGTGAACTCTTCAGCCTTATGCTCACCCTTGATGATCGAAAGCTCTTTGGTTGGAACCGTGATGCCCTTTTCGGCCAGAAATATCCGCACCCGGCGTGGATTGGGTGCGGGGTTCGCCGCACCGTAAAGTAACGGCATCAGTCTCTCCATTTATCCGCGCGCAGGTCATCGCTGGCCTTGGCCTCGACCCAGTCGGACGAACCATCGGCTCGATGTTCCTTTTTCCAGAATGGCGCGTCGGTCTTCAGCCGATCGATGAGGAAGGCGCAGGCTTCAAGTGCCTCGGCGCGGTGGCCAGCCGCGGTGCCGACGACGACGACGGGCTCGCCCGCGATGATAACACCGATGCGATGCACCAGTACTCCGCCCAAAAGCGACCAGCGCGTGGTGGCTTCGTCCATCAGCGCATTCAGGCTGGCCTCGGTCATCGCCGGATAATGTTCGAGTTCGATGGCGGTTGTCCCGCCATCGCCGCGCACAATGCCGGTAAAGCTCGCCACCGCACCGCCGCCGAGGTTCGCCAGCGGCGCAAGTTCGGTTGCGCTGTCTATTGCCTCGCCGCTGACGCGGACGATCTTCATCCGCCTGTCACCGGCGGGAATATCGCCAGCTCTGCTGCGCCTTCGAGCAATGTCTCTTCCCAAACCATCTGCTGATCGAGCGCAAATCTCAGGCGCGATGGATCGGCAAAGGCCGTTGCATATTTTTCGCTCTCCGAGGCCAGCCAGACGATGCAATCACCTACTGTCTGTACCTCTTTTGGCAAATCGCGCTCTTCGGCATCGATCCCGATCGCCTCTCGCACGCGCGCAAAATAGACTAGCTGCATCGGAGTCAGTCCATATGCTTGATGCCGACGCGCAGATAGTCCCAGCCGGTTATCATCGTCAGCACCGCCGCAATCCAGAGCAGGCCTAGTGCCGCCTGTTTGAGCATGACCCAATCGGGAAGGGCACCCGCCAATATGATGCCGCCCAAGGCGACGAGCTGTGCCGTGGTCTTCCATTTCGCAAGCGCCGACACCGGCACCGAAACCTGCAGCCCTGCCAGAAATTCGCGCAGGCCCGACACGATCATCTCGCGCAGCAATATGATGAGCGCAGCGATAACATGCCAGCCATCGACATCGCGGGTAAACACGACCATCAAAATCACCGCCGCGACCATGATCTTGTCGGCGATGGGATCGAGAAATATCCCGAGCTTCGACACCGTCCCCTGCGCGCGCGCGAGATAGCCGTCGAAATAGTCGGTTATTCCCATCAGGCAATAAAGGACAAATGCCAGCGCATAGTCCAGCGGCAGCGGCTGGTTGCCAAGATGCTTGGCCCCAGGCCAGAGCAGGAACACCAATATCGGCACCGCGAGGATACGGGAAAGCGTCAATATGTTGGGCAGGCTCAGCATAGCTTCTGCGATAGCGTCCTATTTCTGCAAAATCACGTGGCTATTTCCGTCGGGCAAGAAAAGCGCTTTGCCGCGCGGAAAGCGACCGCTAAGGCACGGCAACGCAACAGAGAGGGTTGTCCCGAACCATGTCGACATCATTGTCGTTGCTGAACAAGCGACGCTTCCTGCCGCTGTTCGTCACCCAGTTACTGGGCGCATTTAACGACAATCTGTTCAAGAACGCGATGGTCCTCTTCGTCGTCTACGGCGTCTATAATGACGAGAAGGCGGAAGCGCTGTTCAGCGCGGTCGCGACGGCGGTGTTCATCATCCCGTTTTTCCTTATGTCGGCGCTCGCGGGACAACTCGCCGACACTCGCGACAAGGCGAAGATTATCCGCATTGTCAAATTTTGCGAGATTCTCATCATGCTGGTTGGCGCGCTCGGGCTGGTGCTGGCGTGGCTCGGTTTTGGGATTAATCTGATCGCCATCCCGCTGATGATGCTGGCTTTGTTCGCCATGGGTATCCACTCGACCTTCTTCGGGCCGATCAAATATGCGATCCTGCCGCAGCATCTGGAGCCAGACGAAGTGCTCGGCGGCACCGGTCTTGTCGAGGCAGGCACCTATATCGCCATCCTGGTGGGCACTATCCTCGCAGGCGTCATCGCGGTCGAATGGGCTGCGGTTGCAGTTATCATAACCGCCGTTATCGGCTACATCACCGGTCGCCAGGTTCCGCCCGCCCCGCCCGTGCACGAAGAAAGCGGGATCGACTGGCACATCATCCGATCGTCGATCACGCTCGTCAAAAGCACGCTGCATATCCGCAAGCTGTATCTCGCCATTGCTTCGATCAGCTTTTTCTGGACCATCGGTGCAGTGCTGTTCATCCAGTTCCCGCCGCTCGCGAAGAATGTGTTGGGCGCGGACAAGGAAGTCGCCAGCCTGTTCCTTGCCATTTTCTCGATCGGCATCGCCATCGGCTCGATTGCCATCAACCGCCTGCTCAAGGGCGAAGTGTCGGCGCGCTATGCACCCGCCAGCGTTATCGTCATGGGACTGTTTGTCGTCGCTTTCTTCTTTGTCTGCCGCAACTGGCATGTCATCGGCGCGGGCGAGCTCTACAATATCGCAGGGTTCGTGCAGCATCCCGACGCCATCCCGTTGCTTGCCACTTTGCTGGGCATTGCCGTCTCGGGCGGCATGTTCGTGGTGCCGCTTTATGCGTTCCTCACGACTACCGTGCCGAAGGACCAGACCGCGCGCACCGTGGCGGCGAACAATATCGTTAATTCTGGCGCGATGGTTATCGGCTCACTCATCGCACTGGGCCTGAGCGCCGCGGGCGTGACTATCGTCAACCAGCTCCTGCTTGGCGCGGCGATGTGCCTGATTTCAGCATGGCTGGCGCAGCAACTGCACCGCGCCTGTGACTAGAGCGTTCAATTAAACGATAAAGCCCGTTATCGCCACGAAGAAGGCGCTGAAACTCAGCATAAACAGATGGGTATCTTCCTTGCGCCACCAGCTTGCCTGGCGCGGCAAGGCAATCGTTGCATCGAGCGTGGGCGGAGGAAGCATCCGGCGAAAAGGATGGCGGGCAGCTTCGTTGCGACAGACGAGTCTTCTTTTCATGATGCGACGTTAACGTTTTGTTAGGGATTATGGCCATCGACAAAAGTGGTTAACGCTGGTGCGGAATCGCACTGTCCCGAACTGTGACAGATGCTAAAGGGCATGAAACATTTTCGTGGGAGGGCGAACGATGCAGGTAAATGGCAGAACGGCGCTGGTTACCGGCGGCACCGACGGCATCGGGCTGGAGATTGCGCGGCTGCTGATGGCCAAGGGCGCGACGGTTATCGTGTGCGGAAGGCGCGATGATTATCTTGCGTTGGCGAAGGCAGAGGGCATGGAAGCGATCAAGGCCGACCTGTCGAACGCCGATGGCTGTGCCGCCTTCGTCAAAGCATTGGGCGGCCGCCCGCTCGATATCCTCATCAACAATGCCGGAATGGGCGGCAATTTCGGCCCCGGCGACCCGCTCGACCTCGCGCTCACCGACCAGGCCATTTTCCTCAACCTGAACGCGCCGATGCACCTTATCGGTCACCTGCTGCCCGGATTGCTCGACCGCCCCGAAGCCGCTATCGTCAATGTGACGTCGGGCCTTGCCATCGCGCCGCGCTCTGGCGGGCCTGTCTATTGTGCAAGCAAGGCGGGCCTGCGCAGTTTCACTCAGGCGCTACGCCACAATCTGCGCGGCACCCGCGTGCACGTCATCGAGGCGCTGCCGCCGGTCGTCGAAACCGCCATGACCGCCGCCCGCCAGCAGAAGAAAATGCCCGCCGCCGAATGCGCCGCGCAAATCGTCGATGCCATCGAAAGCAACAAGTCTGAGGCCAATGTCGGAATCGTCAAATTGCTGCAAATGGTGCATTCGATCTCACCCGCGCTCGCGCGGAGGATCATGATCAATTTCTGACCGTCAGGCGTCAACCGCCTTTCAGCACACCGTCAATAACGCCGGAAATCGCAATCGCAGCCATTTTGCCGTTTGGAGTGCGTCCGTCCGAATCGTGACGCAAGAGCGCAATTTCGGCCAGAGCCGCATTGATAAGCCGGACCGCGAGCATCGCATCTACGCCACTGTCGAGCTGTTCCGCTTCGATCACAGCGCGTACAAGCCCTAATAAAGGCCTGAGCGTTATCGAGTCTTCGAGCGCGCGCACTCGTGCAAAACCAAGTGCCCTGGGCCCAACATCGAGCAAAATAATGCGCGCATCATTGCGTTCGACGGCCTTCAGCCAGGCAATCGCCGCCGCTTTCAGTTGCTCGCGCGGGATTCGGGTTCTGCGTGCGCGCTTGCCGGCAATCTCGACAGTCTCCCGGGAAACCAGACTGAAGACTGCGGCAAATACTGCCTCCTTGCCATTATAATGGTGATAGAGTGCGCCTTTGGTCAGATTTGCCTCGGCAGCGATCTTGTCGAGCGACGCCCCCTCATAACCATCCCGCACAAAGGCTGCACGCGCGACAGCGACGATCTTGGCCCGGGTCGCATTGGAGCGCTCGATTTGAGTTGACATGGCTAAATATTCTCGTTCATAAACATACCATCGGTAGGTATTTATTATAGGGACAATCGATATGTCGGCAAATACACGATGCATAGAGGCGATGCTATCGGCATGGAACACGCGGGATGGAGATAAAATGAGGCAGGTCGTTGCAGAGGCGCTTTCGTCCGATGTCGAATTTTGCGATCCGCATTATGACATTCGCGGGCACGCAGCCTTTATCGACATGGTCGAAGCGTTCTGGGCGAAAAATGGCGAGTGCACCATCTCGCGCGCCAGCGGTATCGACACGCATCATGACCGCGCCCGCTATGCCTGGGCCATCGATTGGCCGGATGGCCGCCGGTTTGAGGGTTTCGATGCCGTGGCGCTTGATCTTGCATCGGGGAAAGTAAGCCGCGTCGACGGATTTTTCGGCCCGCTGCCACCGGCCTAAGAAAATTTGGTGCCCCAGGCCGGACTCGAACCGGCACTCCTTTCAGAACAGGATTTTGAATCCAGCGCGTCTACCAATTCCACCACTGGGGCACGGCGGTTGCCTCTAGCGAAGGGTATTGAGGGATGCAACGGCAGAATCTCCCCTCCCGCTTGCGGGAGGGGAACTTCCATTAGCCCAATTCCCTGGCCAGCGTCTTTTGCGTTTTTTTGCCATAAGGCGGTTTCAGACCGGCAAGACCCGCGACGTCGAGCTTCGGCTGCATATAGACAGAGCGCGCGTGGCTGAAGGTTTTGAAGCCCTCGGGTCCGTGATAGCTGCCCATCCCCGACGGGCCGATGCCACCGAAAGGCAGGTCGTCGACCGAAACATGGAAGATCACATCGTTGACCGTCACCCCGCCCGAGATGGTGCGCGTCAGCACCTTCTCGCGCTCGCCCGCGTCCTCGCCGAAATAATAAAGCCCCAGCGGACGGTCGTGCGCGTTCACATAGTCGATAACTTCGTCGATGGCCTTATAGGTTTTCACCGGCAGCACAGGACCGAAAATCTCGTCCTGCATCACCTTCATGCTGTCATCGACATTGCGCAGTATAGTGAGCGGCATTTTGTGCCCGTTCGATGACGAGAAATCCTCATTGGCAGGGTTCACTTCGATTACCTCCGCACCCTTATCCCGCGCATCGCCGATCAGGCCCTGCAGGCGGTCATGGTGCCGCGCGTTCACCACAGAAGTGTAGTCGTCATTGTTGAGCAACGTCGGATACATGGCTGTGGCCGCGCCAGTCACTGCGCTGATGGCCTGATCCTCCATATCGTGCGGAACCATCAGATAATCGGGAGCAAGGCAGATTTGTCCCGCATTGAGCATCTTGCCCATTGCAATGCGCTCACCCGCGCGCTGGATGTTGGCACTACGCCCCAATATGGTCGGCGATTTGCCGCCGAGTTCGAGCGTGACCGGAACGAGATTATCGGCGGCGGCATGGAGGACATGCTTGCCCACCGAAGTCGCACCCGTGAACAGCAGATGGTCGAAGGGCAATGAGCAGAAGGCCTGCCCGACGTCGGGGCCACCTGTAATCACCGCCAGCTCGTCTTCGGCGAAATACTTCGCGAAAACGGTTTTCATCATTTCAGACGTATCTTCGGTGAACTCGCTGGGTTTGACCATCACCCGGTTACCGGCGGCAAAAGCCTGTGCCATCGGTCCCACCGTAAGTCCGACGGGGAAATTCCACGGGCTGACGATGCCGATCACGCCCTTGGGCTCGTAACGCAACTCGGCCTTTGCCCCCAGCAGGCCCAGCGGAAACATCGGCTTGCGCTTCTCGGCCTTCGCCCATTTATCCATGTTCTTGAGGCAATATTTTGCGGCAGTGATCGAAGGCATGATATCCGCCATCAGGCTCTGTTCATGGCTGCGATGGCCGAAATCGCGGCTGATCGCGCGCGCAAGCTCTTCGCCTTTGTCCTTCATCATCGCGATGATCCGCTTCAGCCGGTCCTTGCGCACTGCCATCGGTTCGGGACGGGCAGCTTCGAACGCGGCGCGCTGGCTGTTGAGTATCGTCTGCATGTCGCTGGGCATCATCTGTCTCCTCTTAATCGCCTAGTTAAACTTACCGGCAGGCGATGCAAGCGGCGATGCATACGAGTTCATATTTGTCTTTGTCACATTGCGGGATTATGGGCGACTCAAGTCCCAATTCCGCCCCGAAGGAACCCGATATGAGCAACACCGATCCCGTCGTCATCCTGTCCTACGCCCGCACGCCGATGGGCGGCATGCAAGGCGCGCTTGCCGAGGTTTCGGCAACCGATCTGGGCGCAACTGCGGTCAAGGCGGCGGTCGAGCGCGCGGGCGTAGAGGCTAGCGATATCGAACGCATCTATATGGGTTGCGTATTGCCCGCCGGCCTCGGTCAGGCCCCTGCGCGTCAGGCTGCGATCAAGGCCGGCCTGCCCAAATCGGTGCAGGCAACCACGGTCAACAAGGTGTGCGGTTCGGGTATGCAGACCGTCATCATGGGCAGCGAGGCGCTCGCCGCAGGCTCGGTCGACTATGTGATCGCAGGCGGCATGGAGAGCATGACCAATGCGCCCTATCTGCTCAAAAAGCATCGCGGCGGTGCGCGCATCGGCCATGATACCGCTTATGACCACATGTTTCTCGACGGTTTGGAGGACGCCTATGAAGCGGGCCGCGCCATGGGCACATTTGCGCAGGACACCGCCGACGAATATCAGCTCACCCGCGTCGCGCAGGACGATTATGCCATCGAGTCGCTCCGCCGCAGCCAAGCCGCTATCGCCGACGGTGCGTTCAAGGATGAAATCGTCGCAGTCACTGTCGCCACGCGCAAGGGCGATGTCATCGTCGATACCGATGAGCAGCCCGGCAAGGGGATGCCCGACAAGATCCCGTCGCTTAAACCTGCTTTCGCCAAGGAAGGCACTATTACTGCGGCGACCAGCTCGTCCATTTCGGACGGCGCAGCGGCGCTTGTCCTGACACGCCAATCGGTCGCTGATGCAAAAGGCCAGAAACCCGTCGCACGCATCGTCGCCCATGCCGCGCACGCGCAGGAACCCAAAGACTTCACCACCGCTCCGGTTGGCGCGATTAACAGCGTGCTGGCCAAGGCCGGATGGAGCATCAATGATGTCGACCTGTTCGAGGTCAACGAAGCTTTTGCCTGCGTTGCCATGTTCGCGATGCACGACCTCGGCATCCCGCACGACAAGATCAACGTCCACGGCGGCGCGACTGCGCTCGGTCACCCCATCGGCGCATCGGGCGCGCGCATCGTCACCACCCTGATCGCCGCACTCAAACGCCATGGCAAGACCAAGGGCGTCGCCAGCCTGTGCATCGGCGGCGGCGAGGCGACTGCCTTGGCAGTGGAATTGATCTGATACAAATTGCGACACTAATGTCTTGTTTCTGAACGCATTGTTTTCCGCGCGTTCAATGTCGTCCTCCTAAACAGGGAACAGTCAACGCGGCTTCGCGTTAACTCAACCCAAGGAGACAGACGATGAGAATGAGATTTTTGATAACCGCAGCAGCTGTCGCCGCCACCCTCTCCCCGGTCGTGGCACAGGCCCAGACGCGCGAGCTTGATCGCGACCGTCGCGAAATACGTGAAGAACAGCGTGAACTGCGCGATGCAAAGCGTTATGGTGATCGCCGCGATGTCCGTGAAGAACGCCGCGACGTGCGCGACGCCCGTCAGGAATATCGTGAAGACTGGCGCGAATATAAGCAGCGCAACCGCAACGCATTCCGCGGCACACGCTTTAACGCGCCGTTCCGTTATCGCAGCTTTAACAGCGGCGTCAGCATCGGCGCGAGCTATTACGCACCGCGCTATCGGGTAAGCAATTATTCGAGCTACCGCCTGCCGCAGCCGGGCCGTTACCAGACTTATGTGCGTCACTATAACGACGTGCTGCTGGTCAACACCCGCACCGGCCGCGTGGTGCGCGCCTATCGGGGCTTTTACTGGTAACGGACCATCCTCCCGGGACGTTACACGGTAAAACTGGGCCGTCGGAGCAATCCGGCGGCCCTTTGCTTTTGACGTCGGCAAAGCCGACGTCATCCCCGCGCAGGCGGGGATCTCGGGAGGCAGTGCATCAACGCCTGAGACCCCTGCCTTCGCAGGGGTGACGACCTTGGATTGATACTCTAAGCAAATAGAATGAATATCGTCTTCATCCTGTTCGACAATGTCACCCAGCTCGATTTTTCTGGACCGGTGCAGTTCCTGTCGCGGCTTCCGGGCGCGAAGGTGTTTGTCGTTTCAAAAGACGGCAACGCCGTCACCACCGACAGCGGTTTTTCCATCCTTCCCGGCAGCAGCTTCGCCGATTGCCCGCAGGCCGATATCATCTGCGTGCCCGGCGGACATGGTGTGCGCGAGGCGCTTGCTGACAGCGCCATTGTCGATTTCGTCCGTGAACAAGCCAAAGGCGCGCAATGGGTGACGAGCGTGTGCACTGGCGCGTTCATCCTCGGCGCGGCGGGGCTGCTTCAGGGCAAGCGCGCGACCTGCCATTGGGGCTATACGCATTTGCTGCCGCTGGTCGGCGCGACGCATGAACCCGCGCGCGTGGTCCGCGACGGCAATCTGGTGACTGCAGGCGGGGTGACATCGGGCATCGATTTCGCGCTCGAACTGATGGCGCTGATTGCGGGCGAGGACGTCGCCCGCACGGTGCAACTCGCGCTCGAATATGACCCTGCCCCGCCCTTCAAGGGCGGCACCCCCGATACCGCACCCGGACAAATCCTGTTCAACCTGCGCGAACGGGTCTACGACCGAGCGGCAGAGCAAATGGAAGCAGCTATCCGCGCATCATGCTGCCCATGAATCGCACAGCTGCCTAAATTTTAGGCAGCGCAAGCGCCTGATTTGAATCGCAAATCACGGGAAATCGGCGCTCTCCAACTGGCACGGTATTTGATAAGCAATTGGCATAATCCGCGCGCGCGGAGCATTCGGCACACGCGCCATCTAGGGGAAGACCATGAAAAAGATCGAAGCGATCATCAAGCCGTTCAAACTGGACGAAGTCAAAGAGGCGCTGCACGAGGTCGGCGTGTCGGGTATCACCGTTACCGAAGCCAAGGGTTTCGGCCGCCAGAAAGGCCATACCGAGCTGTATCGCGGAGCCGAATATGTCGTCGACTTCCTCCCCAAGGTGAAACTCGAAGTCGTGGTCGAGGACGGGCTTGCCGACCGCGTGGTCGAGGCGATTGCCGCCGCCGCAGTCACCGGCCGCATCGGCGATGGAAAGATTTTCGTGATCCCCGTTGAAACCGCCTTGCGCATTCGCACCGGCGAGCGCGACAATGACGCGGTCTGATGAAGCAATCATCGCCAGCCGCACTTTCGACCGCGACGACGGGCAGGTCCTGTTGCGCATCTACAAGCCGTTTCCCGATACCGACCCGGCGTTCGACAACACGCCGGACGATCCGCTTTTCAGATGCGAATATGCGCTGCATTTCCCCGACGAGGGTATCCGGTGGGGCAATGCGTGCGGCTGCGACGGGGTCGAGGCCCTGTTGCTCGTCATGGCGCGCGCGCAGCTCGAGCTTCGCTTCGTGATGGACGGCAGCGGCGAGGAACGGCCGACGCCGCGCTGGCTCGGCGACGACAATCTCGGCCTCGACGTCATTCACTTCTGATTCGGAAAACCCCGGCCAGTCCGGCACTAGCAAAGGAAAGTAACATGGGCACATCAGCCAAGGACATCGTAAAACGCATCAAGGACGAGGAGATCGAATGGGTCGATCTGCGCTTCACCGACCCCAAGGGCAAATGGCAGCATCTGTCGATGTGCGCGGGCGTGATGGGCGAGGACGAGTTCGAGGACGGCCTGATGTTCGACGGCTCGTCGATCGAGGGCTGGAAGGCGATCAACGAATCCGACATGATCCTGAAGCCCGATCTCGACAGCGTCTATGTCGATCCGTTCAGCGCGACACCGATGATGATCGTCTTTTGCGACATTGTCGAACCTTCGACCGGCGAACTCTATAGCCGCGACCCGCGCAGCACCGCGAAACGCGCCGAAGCCTATCTCAAGACCACCGGCATCGGCGATACCGTCTATGTCGGCCCCGAAGCCGAATTTTTCATGTTCGACGATGTCCGCTTCGAAAACAGCTACAACACAAGCTACTACAAGATCGACGACATCGAGCTGCCGACCAACAGCGGCACCAAATATGACAGCGGCAATATGGGCCACCGCCCGCGCGCCAAGGGCGGTTACTTCCCCGTCGCGCCGGTCGACAGCTGCATGGATATCCGCGGCGAGATGGTCTCGACCATGCTCGAAATGGGCCTGCCCTGCGACAAGCACCATCACGAAGTCGCCGCTGCGCAGCACGAACTGGGCCTGACATTCGGCACGCTGACGCAGACCGCCGACCGCATGCAGATCTACAAATATGTCGTGCACCAGGTCGCCCACGCTTACGGCAAGACCGCGACTTTCATGCCCAAGCCGATCAAGGAAGATAATGGTTCGGGGATGCACACGCATTTGTCGATCTGGCAGGGCAAGAAGCCGTTGTTTGCAGGCGACGGCTATGCAGGCCTTTCCGAAATGTGCCTGTTCTTCATCGGCGGCATCATCAAGCATGCGAAGTCGGTGAACGCCTTCACCAACCCCACCACCAACAGCTACAAGCGCCTGGTGCCGGGTTATGAAGCCCCCGTATTGCTCGCCTACTCGGCGCGCAACCGCTCGGCCTCGTGCCGCATTCCTTATGGCGCAGGCGCAAAAGCCAAGCGCGTCGAAGTCCGCTTCCCCGACGCGATGGCCAACCCGTACCTCGCCTACGCAGCATTGTTCATGGCGGGCCTCGACGGCATCCAGAACAAGATCCACCCCGGCGAAGCGATGGACAAGAATCTCTACGACCTGCCACCCGCAGAACTCGCAGAGGTTCCGACCGTGTGCGGCAGCTTGCGCGAAGCGCTCGACAGCCTCGCCGCCGACCACGATTACCTGCTCAAGGGCGACGTGTTCTCGAAGGACCAGATCGAAGCCTATATCGAACTCAAGATGGAAGACGTCGCCCGCTGGGAAATGACGCCGTCGCCGGTCGAGTTCGACATGTATTACAGCTACTGATCGTATTTGCGCCTAAGCTTTGGCGCATCCGACCAGTAGTTGAAGGCCCGGCGGTTGGGGGACCGCCGGGCCTTTTTATGTTGCTGCCCCCGGTACCGGCCGGCACGCCCCCGGCATCGACCACACCTTCCACCTGACCACGCCGTCGCGCGCCATTGCGGATCGCAGATTGGGATAGGCAGAGCTTTCGAAGGTCGGATTGATCATGAACTGCAGCAGCGTCTGCAGCCGTCTCTCGCGGTCGAGCGGCTGGAGGGCTTCGACCGCCTTTGCATTTTCACCCATGATCTGGTCGGTTTGCCAACGGTCGTTAAGGTCGGGCTGGGCCGAATCCATCCGCGACCGCACACTGCGCGCACTCGCAAGGTCGTTCTCGCCGCATGCCTGCCTGAGTTCGGCGAGCATCTTGTTCATCGGCGGGAGGTCGGACGCCACGATAGCACCAAGCAATTGCCGGGCTTCTTCGGTCCGGCCCGCCCATATCATCGCGCGGTGGCCCTGATATTTCATCATGACGTTCGAAGGCCGCAATACCATTTGCTGGCGCGCACGGGCAACCGCGACCTCCGGCTGCATGGCCATGGCCGCCACTGTAATCGCCCGCGACCTCGGCTCGCGCGCTTCCAGCGACAATGTGTGTATACGCTCACCAGCGCGGACCAGCCACTCATGCTCGTTCGCATAGGCTGCAAACTCGGCCATATCCTCCCATGCGTCGATGTCCCGCGGGCGCGCCTCGAGATAGTTCACCATCAAAGCATGCGCATCGCGCAACCGCATCTGCATGACAGCCTTCGCGGCGCGATATTTGAGCTGCTGCGTGGCATCGGTGCTCCCGGCGATAGCGAGATCGACACGCTCCATATAGCGCTTCATCCGCTCGCGTTCGTCGAAGCCTTCGCCGCTGACCGAACCATTGATCCGCGTCTCCTTGCCAAACCATTTTTGCGCCGCCCGCCAATGGGCTTCGGCGAAGCCAGGGTCGAGGGTTCGCGCCTCCTCATAGGCTTGCGCTGCTGCCAGCACATAATCGCGCCCGCCGGTAACATTGCTCAACTGGTCCGCCGCCACGCCTTGCAGATACGCTTCATAAGCCTCTACCGAGCGGGTTCCAGCTGCGACCATCGCGCGCAAACGCCCCGGCTCCATCACCGTCTTCATTGCTGAAGCGATGCGGAAAGCGATGTCCTCCTGAATCGGGATCACATCGCTCGCGGCGCGGTCATAGGTCTGCGACCAGAGCTGGACACCATCGCTGGTCCGGACCAGTTGGGCGGTCACACGCACGCGCCCGTCGACGCGGCGCACCGACCCGTCAAGTATATGCGCAACGCCGAGCGAGCGGGCCTTATCTGGCAGACTACCCTCTTGTTCGCGGAAGCCGGCTGCGGTCGACTTCGATACGACGTGCAGGTCGGGTGTCTGGATAAGCCGGTTCTGGATTTCCTCGGTCAGTCCTTCGGCAAACCATTTCTGGTCGGACCCCGCCGAGAGGTCGCGAAATGGCAACACCGCGACCGATTTGGGATGGATGGCGGGGGCGGCGGTTGCCGCAGGAACGGTGGACGTCGATGGTGCAAGAACCCATAGCAATGCCACCACAGCCAACGCCAGCATAGCGCCGCCAAGCCAGATACCATATGGCCTCGGGGGACGCACAGTTGTCGCTCCGGGCGGTTCAGCCATCGGAACGTCGTCGCTCGCTGTCACGGGAACCATAAACCGGTAACCGCGACGATGAACGGTCTCGATCAGTTTCGGCTGGCGCGCATCGTCGTCGAGCGCCTGCCGCAATTCCTTAATTGCGGTGGTCAGGACCGAATCGGATACCGCCAGTCCGCCCCAGACCGAATCGAAAATCTCTTCTTTGGTGATCAGCATTTGCGGACGCTGCATGAGCATCTGCAAAAGCTGGAAAGCCTTGCCGTTGACGTGCCGCGGCTCGTTCGACAGCCATATCCGCTCGTCGACCGTATCCAGCCGGATTGCACCGCTGCTCAAATATCGTTCCGACACCACCCGATCGCACCCGCATTCCTCGGCTCGATGCACTATCATCGACCCGTCCAACGCCCCGCCTCAGAAGTTTCTCAGAAGTTTCCCGTCCTCCGCGGCCCGCATAGCGCAAAGCAAAGCCGTGTAAAATCGCTATTTTTGGCCATGTTTGAACGGATCGTACCGAACCTAACCAAAACCAGCAATTTTTCAGAAGTGCAACAGGACTTTGCCGCAACGCATCGTCGATAACAGCATTACGGACGGGATAACAGATCGGGTCGCGCCGCGCCGTCATCCCCCAACAAAGAGAAACGAAGGAAAAGTGATTATGTTGTACCTGAAAAAGAAAGAGCCCGGCGCGACTGGTGAGCGCGCGACGATGCTGGTTATGGCAGCATGCATGACCGGCATGGCCGTTGGAAGCGTATCTGCAATCTTTGCTGCCCCGGCCCATGCCTCTACGCAGGAGGTCGTAAAAACGAGGATCGTGCGTCATGGCGACCTGAACCTCACCAGCCAGAATGGTCGCGCGGTGCTCGACCAGCGCATCCGCCGCGCCGCAAAACAGGTTTGCGCGCAAACGGGCGTACCTTCCATCGTGCAGCGGCGGCAAATCCGTATCTGCGCCGAGACTGCTCACAGCAAGGCATGGGCCACTGCACAACGGCGTATCGATAAGGTCCGGCTCGCCGTGAGCAGCGCCAATTAACCGGAATCACGAGGCGACCCGAGGGCAGGATTTACATCCCCCGCTCTCCCCCTGGGGCTGCGCGCAACAGTGCGCAGCCCCTTTTTCAAATCGAGCGATGGTAAATCGGCCTTAACCAGACGGCATCTTTGCATTCGACAATCACCGCACCCCGCGATAAGTTTTCACCCATGCGCGGGTCGCTCCCCTTATTCTCGCTGCTGCTCCTTGCGTCCTGTGGCGGAGGAGGCGGTGGGTCTGCGCCGCCGCCGGCAGGCCCGAACAACGCGCCCAGCTTTACCTCGCTGCAAACCGCGACCGTAGTCGAAAACGCAACCGCCGCCTATCAGGCGACCGCGACCGACCCTGAAGGCAATGCGCTGGCCTATTCGATTTCGGGCGGCGCCGATGCCGCACGCTTCAGCATTACCGCAAGCGGCGCGCTCAGCTTTTCGCCTGCGCCTGATTTCGACCTGCCGACCGATGCCAATGGCGACAATATCTATGCCGTGCAAATCCGCGTCAGCGACGGCACCAATAATGTCGACCAGACCGTCAACATCACCGTGAGCAACAGCCGTGAAGGCATTGGCGTGCGCCGCGTTGGCACTGGCTTTTCGCAACCGCTGTTCGTCCTCGCCATTCCCAACAGCAACGATGTATATGTGCTGCAGAAGGGGGGCGGGGTCTATCGCCTGACACCTGCAACGGGCACGCGAACGTTGCAGTTCAACATAGCCAATATTTCGACCGGCGGCGAAGGCGGCTTGCTGGGCATGGCGCTGTTGCCCAATGCGGCAAATTCGGATCGTTTCATGATCTATTGCACCAATACGGCAGGCGATATCGAAATCCGCCAATACCGCTTTGGTACCGGGGGTGCCGCACCCAGCCTGCTTGCCACCTTCCCGATACCGCATCCCGGCTTCGACAATCATAATGGCGGCTGGATGGCCTTCGGGCCGGACGGCTTCCTGTATGCGGCCGTCGGCGATGGCGGCGGGGGCGGCGATCCCAACAACAATGCGCAGAACCCCAATGTCCGGCTCGGCAAGATATTGCGTATCGAGGTGGTTGCCGATCCCTTTGCCGGCGCCTCACCGGTATATTTCCGGCCCGCTACGGGCAATCCGTTCATTGCCGGTGGCGGCGATCCCTATATTTTTGCGCTCGGTCTTCGAAACCCGTTCCGCAACTCGTTTTTTGGCGACCGCCTGATCATCGGCGATGTCGGGCAAGGCGCTGTCGAAGAAATCGACCTGGTTTCGACCAGCCAGGCCGGACGCAATTTCGGCTGGCGCTTTCTGGAAGGTACACAGCCATTCAACGGCACCGCGCCTTCGGGCCTGACCGCACCCGTTGCAGAATATGGCCACGGCTCCGGCCCGCGTCAGGGGCAGTCGGTAACTGGCGGTTATGTCTATCGCGGCCCGGTCGTATCTCTGCGTGACCGCTATGTTTTCGGCGATTTCGTCAGCGGCAACATCTGGGCGGTGCCCTTTTCCAGCCTGGTTGATGGCCAGACCCTTCCATCGAGCCGCTTCGAACGCCGCAACGAGGATTTCACGCCGGACGCAGGCGCGATCAACAATATCGCCTCTTTCGGCGAGGACAGCTCAGGCAATCTGTTCATCGTCGATTTCGATGGCGAAATCTTTATGATCGTGCCTGGCTGACCGCTCACAGTCGGCACAGCGCAGACGCTATTTTGGCCGCCCCGAAAAGCCCGCCGCCGTTCTCAGCGCATCGGCGTCGAGCAGTTTTCCGCCCAGAACTACCGTTCGCGTCTGCCGCAAATCCCCGATGTTCTTTTCCGGATCGCCCTCGACCAGCACAAGATCCGCGACCTTGCCGACCTTGATCGAACCCGTCTTGCCGTCGACTTTCAGCATGCGCGCGGGAACAATGGTCGCCGTCGCCAGCGCCTCCGCAGGCGTCATCCCCGCCTGGCCGTAAATTTCGAGCTCATGGATGATCTCCAGCCCTGATCCGTCGGTGCCCGCGATAATGGGCACGCCTGCCTTGTGCATCTTGCCGATCATCCCGACCATCTTCGCCCAGCTCGCGCGGTAATCGGCGCGGGTCAGGTCTTTGGGCACGGCAAAGCCCCCTTGCCGGAAACCGCGCTCAGTGGTCGGCGGCATGGTGCCAACGAAGGGGGCGTAGGAAGGCGATAGTTCGCCATTCTCGGGATAATAAAGGCTCTCGAAGGCAATCATTGTCGGGTCGGAATAGATTTTGCCCTTGGCCATCGCCTCGATCATGGCGGTCATCTCGGGGCCGTCGAGATCGACATCCTTTGCGAAGCGCCCCGGACCCTCAAAGCGGGCAATGCCGTTCGATACGCCGATGACGCTATCGGGCATCGCCTGCATCATCACCCAGTTGACGTGGGTCACTTCGTCATAGCCCGCCTTGATTGCATCCAGCGGGCGCATTCCGACAGGAACATGCCCATGAACGTGCAGCCTCAGCTTCTTCGCTTCGGCGATCGCAGCGGGCAGCCAATCCTTGTCGAGCGTGCCGTAAAATTTGACGCCGACCATGCCCTTGTCCTTGGCGGCACGCACGGCGGCGACGGCCTCTTCCTGTGAGCCGACAGCATTGGCGACCTGCGCGGTAAAGGTGCCTTTGCCGTCGATCAGCGACGAGGCATAGACGTTGGGAAACAGCAGCTCGCCCGCCGCCGCGCGGTTGCGGCGGTCGATAGTCTGCACATCGTCATTGCCCGGATCGCGTACCGAAGTCACGCCCATCGACAGTTCCTGCACGCCGGTGAAATCATTGCCCACGTGCATGTGCACATCCCAAAGGCCGGGAACGAGCGTTTTGCCGGTGCCGTCGAATATCTGCGCGCCAGCAGGCACTTTGGTCGAAGCGGCGGGGCCGACAGCAGTAATCAGGCCCTTGTCGACGATAACCGTCTGCCCGCCGAGAAACCGCACATTGTCAGCGTCGTACAGCTTCACATTGGTGAACGCGACTGGCCCCGAAGGCGTCTTGAGCAACGCCTTGACATTGGCAGGTGCCAACGCTGCCAATGCGGCGGCCTGCGCAGCCTCCAAACGCTTCTGCTCGCCTGCGTAATCTGCCGGCAGCCATGCTATTCCAAAGCTCGCGGCAAAAAACCTGTCATTGGCATCGGCCCAGATCGGTAATGGCGAGGTACTGATACCCGTCATCGCCCACAATGTTACAGTCTGCTTTTTTGCGCCTTCGCCAACGTCGAGCGTCGTCAGCTTTTCGGCACGCGCCTGTCCACCCGGGAGCAGCTTCATGGTCCGGTCTGGGGCGGCCAGCAGCCGCTCGAGAAACCAGGCGCTGGTATCGAACGGCCCGCCCACCGACGAATAAAAAGCTGGCGCAGTGTAAGCCGCGGAACCTGCATCGATCTGGCTTTTCCATTTTGCGGTGCCACTGGCGATCTCGAAGGTTTCGGCAGCATCGCCGGTCGGGGTAACGCCGCGGATCGTCATCTTCGTGGGCATGCCGTCCGGCCCCGAGGTTCCGCTGTAATCGACTTCCCAAACCTGCCCGCGCAGGTTCATGCTTTCGCGCCCCATCCGCGTGCCGTCTGCGGTCACCCAGGCATAGCTGTCGCCATGTTTCCCGCCGGTGGACTGGATCACATAATGTTTGGCGTCGGCGGGCGGTTTTACCAGCTGGTCGGTCGGGGTTTGTGCCAGCGCAGTCGAGGACAGCAGCACAGCAACAGTGGCGAGCATATATTTCGGGAACATCGGGTTTCCTCTCTCCGATTGGATGTCCCGAACCTAGTCCGCCAGGTCCGACTGCGCAATGCGGCTTGCGCCCGTTTCGAAAGCACGGCACATCGAAAGGAAAACCGGATGAGGACAATATCCATGCGCCGTTTCCTGCCCCTTCTGCTGGCCGCCAGCCTGCTCGCAACGCCTGCGCTGGCACAGCTTTCGAAGCCCGAGGCGAAAATGGCGGCAACGGTCGATGCCGAATATGAACGCTCGGTCGCGTTGCTGGAAAAACTGGTGAACCAGAATAGCGGCACGATGAATTTCGACGGCGTGAAGGCCGTGTCTGAAATGATGCGCGCCGAGCTCGAGCCATTGGGCTTCAAGGTCGAATGGACCGACATGGCCAAGGCGGGCCGCGCAGGGCATCTGGTTGCAAGCAAGACCGGCAAGAAGGGTAGCAAGAAGCTGTTGCTCATCGCGCATCTCGACACGGTGTTCGAGAAAGACAGCCCATTCCAGACATTCGTCCGTAATGGAGAGCAAGCCGAGGGTCCGGGCGCAGGCGACGACAAGGGCGGGATGGTCGTCATCGTGTCCGCACTGCGCGCGATGCAGGCGGCGGGGACACTGAAGGACGCCAATATCGAAATCCACATGACCGGTGATGAAGAAGATGCAGGTGACCCCATCGACATCACCCGTGCGCCGCTGATCGCGGCGGGCAAGGGCGCCGATGCGGCGCTCGATTTCGAGGGGCTGTCGATTGAGAATGGCAAGGATATGGGTGTTATCTCGCGGCGTTCGTCCAACAGCTGGAAGCTGGAAGTGACAGGCGTCACCGGGCATAGTTCGCTGATCTTCGATGACACTTATGGCGATGGTGCGGCGTTCGAGCTGGCGCGGATCGTCCAGCGTTTTCGCACCGAACTGCCCGAAGCGAACCTGACCTTCAACGTCGGACTCATCGCGGCAGGTCAGGAAGCGGGCGTCGATGCCGATGGCATCAGGGCAAGCGCGAAAGGCAAAACCAATATCATCCCCGGCATCGCGCTGGCACGCGGCGATTTCCGCACCCTGTCCGAGGCGCAGAGCGCGCGGGTGCGCGCAAAGATGCAGGCTATCGTCGCCGCCTCGTCGCCGAAGACGTCGGCGAAGATCAGTTTCGACCCCGGCAGCTATCCGGCAATGGCACCGACCGACGGCAACAAGGCGCTGCTGGCGAAGCTGAACGGCGTAAACCGCGATCTCGGTCTCGGCGAGCAGGTCCCGCTCGATCCGCTCAAACGTGGCGCAGGCGATATCAGCTTTGTGGCCAACGATGTCGACGGGCTGGTCGGATTGGGCACTTACAGCCGGGGCGACCATGCGCCGGGCGAGACCGTCGATCTGGACAGCATCAAGCGGCAGGCGAAACGCGCGGCAATTCTGATGACCCGCCTGTCGCGCGAGAAGGCGCAATAGAGAGCAGCGGGCCAGTAAAGACCAGGAACAGCAAGATGATCGACCGTCGCCAATTCATCGGAACCAGCCTTGCGATGACAGCCATATCGGCGGGCACATCCCGGGCAATGGCGGCATTTGAGAAGCCCGGTGGCGACATTGCGCTGCTGCGCGAAATACTGACGACTCTGCACCCCGGATTATATCGCTACGCCAGTCCGTCCGCGATCAACGTCGGGCTGCGCAGGCTCGACAGCTTGTGGTCCGCACAACCCGATCTGCAGTCGCGCTACCTCAACCTTTCGCGCTTTCTGGCAACGATCAAATGCGGCCATAGCTATGCCAATTTCTTCAACCAGAAAAAGGCAGTCGCGGCCGAGCTGTTTGGCAGAAAGACCCGCCTGCCCTTTACCTTCAAATGGATCGGCAAGCAGATGGTCATACTCGCCGACCAGAGCGGGAGCGCAAAATTGCCACGCGGCACGATCGTCAAGGCGATCAACGATGTTCCCGCCGCCGATATGCTGGCCCGGCTGCTGTCCTTCGCGCGCGCCGATGGCAATAATGACGGCAAACGACGGGCGTTGCTATCGGTCGGCGGTGTGGACGGCATCGAGTATTTCGATGTCTTTCAAGGCCTGCTTTTTGGCGCGGAGGACGGCACTCACCGTCTTCGCGTTCGCAAAGCCGGCGCACCAAACGATATGACCGTCGAAGTCCCCGCGCTGGATCTGGAGCAGCGCCGGGCCTTCATCGAGAAACGCGACTATCGTGGCGACGCGCCTGTCTGGGATTGGGAGATGCGCGACGATGGCATAGCATTGCTGACGATGGATGGCTGGGCGCTCTACAACAGCAAATGGGACTGGCAGGGCTGGCTGAACGACCGGCTCGACAGTCTGAAAGGTGCCAAAGGGCTTGTCGTCGATATCCGTCAGAATGAAGGGGGCAATGATTGCGGCGATATCATCCTGTCGCGCCTCGCACCGCGCGATATCGTCAAGCCGCCTGTCCGGCGTCTGGTCCGCTATCGCAAGGTACCGGAGCATCTGAACGCCTATCTCGATACATGGGATGACAGCTTCCGCGACTGGGGCGACAAGGTCGAACCATTCGATGCGCGCTACTTCCGCCAGACAGTATCGGAAGATCCGGTCCTCCCCGCAAAAGGCCCGCGCATAGACGTACCGATGGTCGTACTGACCAGCGCGCAGAACAGTTCGGCTACATTCCAGTTCGCCGCATTATGCAGGGCATCGGGGATAGGTACATTGCTCGGCGAAACCACCGGCGGCAACCAGCGTGGCATCAACGGCGGTGCTTATTTCTTTGCGCGATTGCCCGAAAGCGGGATCGAGTTCGATGTGCCGCTGGTCGGCTATTTTCCGCAAGGAAGATTGCCCGATGCAGGCATCACCCCTGACATTTCCGTCTCGCCGACGGCAAAGGATATCTCGGCAGACCATGACCGGCAAATGCAGGTCGCCATCGCACACCTGCTTCGTTAGCCAAAAGAAAAGGCGACCCGAAACGGATCGCCCTTTCCCAATGTCGATTTAAACTTGAACGAAAGGCCTACCGGCCCTCACGCGCAGCCTTGCCGAATACGCGATATTGTTCGTTGCCGACGAAACCGAAGCGGGTGATGCCGCTGCGTTTCACCGAAACCAGCGCCTTGTCGACTACGTCATAAGGCGCGGTCGGGGCGGGCTGGAATTGCAGTTCGGGCTCCGGGTTCATCGAGGTCGTCTGGACCAGGAACTGTTCCATCTGCTGCAAAGTAACCGGCGTACCGTTCCACTGGATCGTGCTGTCGGGCAGGATGATCACCTTGTTGATCACCGGGTCGATAGGAATATCGGGCGGTGGCTGGTTAGGGTCGTTGACCGGAAGGTCGATATTTACGGCGTGTGAAACCGGGGGGATGGTGATCATCAGCATGATGAGGAGAACGAGCATGACGTCGATCAACGGCGTCGTGTTCATTTCCATCATCGGCTGGCCATCATCTTTACCGCCACT